>Ga0114969_10001529_pt1 | contig 19611 bp, 19 predicted proteins | sample M_130807_MF_Meta_FD_87316 | JGI IMG/M metagenome (GOLD analysis project Ga0114969, IMG submission 87316) | Freshwater microbial communities from Lake Montjoie, Canada to study carbon cycling - M_130807_MF_MetaG | ecosystem: Environmental > Aquatic > Freshwater > Lake | place: Lake Montjoie...
TATTGTTTTGATGCTCCCCAGGCTTTTCGTAGGCTGTCTGGAAGTTTTGTATCTGTCGCAATTATCGATCGCAATAGCCAGCTAGCGGTTACTACCCTTTCTAAAATATCTGAGCTAGGGTTTGGGGTGTCGCTAAGTAGACTGGCCAGTAGTGCTGTCAACAGCAGGTCTACTCTACTACTGGTGTGGTCGCTATAGTTTGATATCACGGCCCTAGCTGGCTCATGGTGACTAATTGCCAGCAATTGTTGTGGCTCAACGCAGACCACCAAAGCGTTAAGGGCTGTTGATATTTTGGCAATCAAGCTAAGTTTTTGAGCTACTCCAGCGTCTTTTGGCATAGCACTGTTCACACCAATATGCTTTGCTAAGGTTGTGAGGTGGCGCATGTCACAGACATAAATATCGTCGCTCCGGCCAGAAAAAATATCAGCAGATGTTTTGCTGATGTCTATTGATTCATTTGTAAATATAATTGGTGCGGTACGAAACTTTACGAGCTTTTCTATAAAAAGCTGAAATTGAGCTGATATTTCTAGGTCCATTCCGGCGACAACGTAACCACACTCAGATAGCATCTCAAAAGCTTGATCTGTATTGGTGAAGCCAAAACTTTGATTTTTGCCACTTTCTAAAAAAATATCTGCAGAAAAAATATGTTGCTTTAGTGCTGAGTCAGCTACTAGAATGGCGTCATGATTGAGGGTGGTTATTATTTGGTGTACATCACTAATTGTCTTGAGCCTTACATGCCTACCCGCAAGCAAGCCGATTTTGCGGGCGTGCAAACGGCTTATGGGGCGTTCAAATAGTATTTTTGAGACAATATCACCTTGCTCACCGTCACGAAGAATATCTAGTTTTTGCATAGCTATAGTATAGGCCTTATGATTAAGTAAATAAAATTTTAGTTGAGTACTGATTTTAGTTTGGCGGGCAATACTGAAGAAATATTTCTAAAAGATTTATCACTAGAAACAATCTTAATGGCCGTAAAGTAGGCTCTTAGCCTGTTTTCTGCTTCTATATCATCTGTTAGATTTTGCATGATCTTGATTCTCTGTATCAAGGCCATATGCTGGTAGGGTCTATTCCAGTCAAACATTTTAGAATAAAAACGAGATTTCTTTGGCTCTAAGTAGTCTGGAGCGTACACAAAAAACAGCTTACTTTGATCTTCACTTAGAGTTAGCTGCAGGCCTTCGCTAATTTCCTCTGCTACTCGTCTGGCCTGTTCATTGTTATTAAGATTTGCATATTGCTTTATAAGGGCAACAAAATGTTCTGGCATAGAAACTCCGTAAAATATACAGTATTCTAACATAAATAAGTGATAATGTCTATATTATTGAGGCAATCAGTTGGCTTATTTTAAGTACTATTTTAGGGCAGACTTAATTGTTGCTATCTTGTTTTCTGCAGTCTTGAGATAGTCTGATATTTGCTGAGCCAGTAAACTTCCGCGCTCGTATTTTTGCATTGCAATGTCAATTTTTACATCTTCACCTTCAAGATAGTCGGTGATATCTTGAAGTTCGAGCATTGCTTTTGTAAAATCTAATTCTTCAGTTTTTATGCCTTTGGCCATAGCTTGTACTTTCTATTTAGGGTCAATTTCAATAATTTTTGCGGTTAGCTTTCCTTGTGCTAATTGTACCATAATACTGTCATTATTTTTAAGAGTCGAAGAGCTACTCACACTACGGCCTTCATAGCTCACCACAGCATAGCCTCTGTCTAAAACAGACTGGGGGCTGAGACTAGTGAGCTTTTGAGATAAGACCGCGAATTCAGAATGACTACTATTTATTGCTGTGCTTATTGCTGAATTGAGTCGGTACTGCTTAGAGGACAAGTCTGAAACTGCTGAATCGATGACAAATCTAAGGGAATTGTGAAATCTAGTAAGCTTGTCTGATTCACGCTGAAGTATTTTTAGAGTAAGCTCAGATTGTAAAGAGATGCTGGCTTCAAGCTGACTAATTACAGATTTTTTATCTGGCACCAAAAGTCTTGCTGCATCTGTTGGGGTGGCTGCCCTCAAGTCCGCCACAAGCTCGGCAAGGCTTATGTCGTCTTCATGACCTATGGCAACTAGTGTGGCAATTTCTGATGAATAAATAGCTCGTGCTACGGGCTCAGTCTGAAAAGCTTGCAAGTCTTCTGCGCTACCACCTCCTCGAATAATGACTAGGGCGTCATAGTCTTCGGCCTTCATGTTAAAGTACTCTATAGCTTCTACAATCTGTTGGGGTGCAGAGCTACCCTGAACTTGAACCTGCAAATGATCAACCATCACTCCGCCCCAGCGATCTTGCAAAATAGTCACAAAGTCGTTATATGCCGCCGCCTGTTTAGAGGTAACTAGAGCCACTCTTTTGGGGTATTGCGGTAGCTGTCTTTTACGGTCAAGGGCAAAAAGTCCTTCTTTTTCAAGCTTAAGTTTGAGTAGTTCAAAAGCTTTCTTAACACTGCCCTCACCCGCCAGCTCAACAGATTTAACAGTCAGAGAAAACTTGCCCCAGGTAGTAAGCTTGGGCTGAGCCACCACCCGCACCAGCATGCCGTCTTCTAGAGGAGTGTTGAGCTGGTATATCGACATGAAACAGCCAAGTGTGGTTTGGCTATCTTTGATATCAAAAAAAACCCACTTAGCCTGACTGATCTTAAAACTAGACACTTCTCCCTCTACTACAACGCTTGGGTAGGCGTACTCTAGGGTTTGGTTGATATAGTCACTTAGCTCACTTACAGATAATATTTGGTCGTTCATTGCTTAGTATTTTTTTTATTATCCAGCATCGTTCGTTTGTAAAAAAACAGCCCAATTGGCATAAACAGCCAGAGCGCGATTGTTCGATAAATAATAGTTACGGCAAAAGCAACGTCAAAAGGAATATTTAAACCCACAAATGTTGCCACCATCCCCGCCTCATATACGCCAATACCAGCTGTAATTACACTTACTAGAGATGTAATAAGAGCTATCACATAGGCCGCAATAACGATTCCGGGGTTTATAATCTCGCCAAAAGCTAAAAATACTAAATATATTGTGGCTATGTCCCAGACTATCATCATGCAGGTATAGAAAAATGGCCTTCCAAGCGACTTATAGTTATGTCTCAAAAAAATTATAGAAGAGTGCATTTTTTCTATAAAATCTTTAATTCTCTTACGACCAAAAACTCTCTTGCGAATTAGCTTCATGAAACGGTTGATTGGCTTCGCGGCAACAATGGCCACATCTTCTATTGTGCCGGGGCTAAAAATAAATACTAAGAAAGCTATACTAATGGCAATAATAATAATTAAAACCAAAATAATAATCCTTGAGCTCACTCTTATGACTTGGTTCGAAAGCAGCAACATTACAACACCAATAAGTAAAAAAAGTAGATAAGCTGCAAAACTTAATAAATACCAGCTCAGCTGGGCTAAGGTTGTATTTGACGAGTCTACCTCGTCTTCTAGAGACTTTCGAATGTAAGAAATCCCAGACAGCCCGCCAGAAGGAAAAACAATATTTACAAAATTCATGGTAACAGTAGCTTCTACTAGATGGCTAAACTTCGCTTTTTGCTTAAAAATTGCAAAGAAACTCTCAAAATACTTGGCGTTTGCTCGGTAATATAGATAGCGTAGCGGTATCGCCAAAAGTAGTAGCCACCAGTTTACTTGAGATAGTAGTTCTCTAAAGGACTGCAGCTGATTAAACTGATTGTAGGCCAGTACAACAATTATAATTAGGGCTATAAAAAATACAAAATGACGTAATCTCATTTGATAATAACTTTTAGCATAATATTTATTGTACCGTATTTGTTGAGATAAAGTCACATTTTTGGGCTATAATAAGCCCATGCAATATCTAGCAATAATTGGCCGAGAAAAATCACTAGCATACGCTGAGCTTGAATCAGAGTTTAGAGCTATTGAAAAAATCGGCACAGAGGCGGTTACTTTTGACCACCTCAAGCAGCCTACAATCAGTAGCCTCGGCTCTGTTATCAAGCTGGGCGAAGTATTTGACGAGACTCAAATATCTGCTAATTACTTGGCCAAAATTATTGCAAGAGTGGCCGCTCATTTTGAATCTTCAAGTGTTAAGTCTGTTGATTATGGCGTGAGTGTATATGGCAATGGCCTAAGCCAGGGCGCTTATAAAAATATTCTCATTCAAATCAAAAAAGGCCTGCGCCAGCGCAGTATCAAAAGTCGTTTTGTAACCCCAAAAGGCTTTGATCTCAACTCTGCACAGGTAAAACACAACAAGCTAATTGGCACTGGCATAGAGATTATTTTAGTAATGGATGGCTCAAAAGTTATATTGGCCCAGACCATAGAGGTACAAGACGTAGATAGCTACAGCCTGCGTGATTTTGGTAGACCAAGTAGAGATATGAAAGTTGGAATGTTTCCCCCAAAGCTCGCCCAAACCATGATTAGCCTAGCCTGCATTGACCCTCAGTCTGTCGTTTATGATCCGTTCTGTGGCAGTGGAGTTGTCTTGCAAGAAGCTATGCTAAGAGGTAATACAGCCTGGGGTTCAGATATTTCTGAGCCAATGGTTCGTTCTACAACAGAAAATATCAATTGGCTCACCAATCAGTACAATCTAGCAATTCCCTTCAAGGTTTTTGAGGCAGATGCCACGACAATTACTACCGTGCCTGATACTGGCTATAGCATTGTTACTGAAGGCTACCTGGGCACGATGCTTTCAAACAGCCCTACGGCAGATCAGCTAGCATCACTTAGGGCTGAGCTATCTGAGCTCTATCTTAGATTTTTGAAAAATATTATGTCACTACGCAACAAGCCAAATAGCGTCGTGGTAAGCCTTCCATGCTGGCAGACAAATAATGGCTTAGAAATGCTAGAAATCATTGACCAAATCAAGAAACTAGGCTATACTGTAAAGCAGTTCAAGTCTGTAGACACTACCAGTCTCGTCTATAAGCGAGAAGAACAAATAGTGGGCAGACAAATATTAGCTCTAGAGCTATAGCATCAAAATTAAGAAAGGTTAAATATGTCACATACCAAAGCCGGCGGTTCGTCAAAGAACGGCCGCGATTCACAATCAAAAAGACTAGGAGTTAAGCTTTTTGGTGGTCAAGAAGCAAAATCTGGTGATATTATCTTACGTCAGCGTGGTACAAAATTCGAACCAGGTACTGGCGTGGGTACTGGCAAAGATTTTACTATCTATGCTTTGCAACCCGGTGTTGTTAAGTTCTCTCAGGTCCGTAAAAAAGCTTTTACTGGCTCAAAACACCGCAAGACAGTTGTAAGTGTTACTCAGTCTTAAGTTTTTAGCTTAAGTAGCTATTTTAAAAAGCACCACCTTTCTCAGGCGGTGCTTTTTAAATTGGCGCTAGATTTTAGCTTACTTTTGGCTGCGTGGTGCAAGCTAGAGCCTACAAAATCTTTAAAAAGTGGGTGGGCAAAATCTGGTCTAGATTTATACTCTGGGTGAAACTGGCTAGCAACAAAAAACGGGTGATTTTTGAGCTCTACTATCTCTACTAGTTTCTTGTCTGGGCTGAGGCCACTAATTACCAGCCCGTTGGTTGTCAGTATTTCACGGTACTCGTTGTTGAACTCATAGCGATGTCTATGTCTTTCGTGAACGCTTGACTTGCCATAGGCCAGAAAGGCTCTTGAGTTCTTGTCTAGCACACATTCATAGTTGCCCAGTCTCATGCTGCCACCAAGCTCGAGCCCTACTTGGCTGGGCATGATATGCACGACGTGGTGCTTGGCATTTGGAGCCACTTCTGCAGAATTAACGCTCTTAGATTTGAGTACATGTCTTGCAAATTCTATTACAGCTACCTGCATACCAAGACATAGCCCTAGATATGGTAAATTGTTTTCTCGGGCATATTTCGCGGCCATAATTTTGCCTTCTATTCCCCTACTACCAAAGCCACCCGGCACAACAATACCATCAACTTTTTTTAGCTCAGAGACTATTTGGTCTTCATTTTCAGCATTTATCCAGTTGATCACAACATTTGTGTTGTGATGCCAGCCAGCCGAACGAAGGGCTTCAAATACACTCATATAGGTATCTTCGTGGCTCATATATTTTGCAATCACACCGACTACGACCTTTTTTTGAGAATTTTTGATCTTTTCTACTAAGTGAGACCAGTCTTTTAGTTGAGGTGTCGTCTTGCCTAAGGCAAGCTTTTTGGTGATGTAGTGACCTATTCCGGCCTCTTCCATGCGCAAAGGCACCTCATAGACTGTCTTGGCTGTTTCTAGGGCTACAATAGCATCTTTGTCTACATCGCAGTACAAGCTCAGCTTTTCTAGTGCACCGGCAGTGATATGGTGATCGGTGCGCACAAAAAGCACATCGGGCTGAATACCAGCTTCTCGCAAGTCACGCACGCTATTTTGAGCTGGCTTAGTCTTGACCTCTTTGCTGGTTTCTAGGTATGGCAAAAAAACCAAATGGGCGTAGAGTACATTTTCTGCTCCTACCTTTCGCTTCATTTGCCTTATTGCTTCAATAAATGCCATCGCCTCATAGTCGCCTACGGTTCCGCCAATCTCGACAATATGAATATCACTACCCTTGCCGGCCTCAATTATTCGGCGCTGAATCTCAGTGGTGACATGCGGAATTATCTGGACTGATTTGCCTAGATAAAGACCTTTTCTTTCGTTGGCTATGACTTGTGAAAAAACTTGGCCAGAAATTACCGAGCTACTTCGCTCTAGCTCTCTGTCAATAAATCTTTCGTAGTGACCAAGGTCGAGGTCTGTTTCAGCACCATCGTGTGTTACAAAAACTTCACCGTGCTCAGCTGGGTTTAGGGTGCCGGCATCGGTATTTAGGTAGGGGTCACACTTCTGCATATTTACTAAAAAGCCTCGGCTAGAGAGAATTCTACCAAGGCTTGCTGCGGTGATGCCTTTACCGAGTCCTGAAACGACTCCACCTGTAACAAAAATATACTTTGTATTGTTTGTTTTACTTTTCATAATAACTAAAACTCCCCCCTCCTTCTTAGATACTATCATAGCGCTTACGTAATACTTAGCGCAAGCTATTTGCTAATAATTATTTATAAAAATACTTATTGGGCGGCTTTTTGAGCAGCCACTTCTAGGGCCTTGACTAGTTGAGGGTCGGTATTTGAATTGTAGTCTTGGGTAGTTAGCTTGACATCTACATCAGGCTTAATACCTTCTTTAGAAATGTTTATGCCTTTTGGTGTATACCAGTGAGCCACGGTTACTTTTAAAGAGTCGGTTTTACAGTCGGCGCCAATATTAAGACTACTTAGGCAGATTATTTCTTGTACACTACCCTTACCATAGGTTTTCTCACCAACCAATACAGCTCGGCCGTTGTCTTGAAGAGCACCAGCTAAAATCTCGCTGGCACTAGCTGAGCCTTCATTTACCAAGATAACCACAGGTACTTTGGTGAGACTACCGCCACTCTGAGCATTTATAACTCGATTTTTCTCTGTTCGCGAGCGTTCTTCTACCACAACCCCACTACTCATAAATTCAGAGCTTATTTTGACAGACGCGTCTAAGTAACCACCAGGGTTGTCGCGTACATCTATTACTACAGCCTTGACGCCGGCATCTGCAAATTCTTGGGCAGCTTTTGTGACGTCGCTTGCAGTTTCGGCTCCAAAAGTACGTATTTTGATATAGCCAATGTTTCCAGGCTTGATCTCTGTAGTTACACTAGGCACACTTATGTCGTCTCTTATTATTTTTATGTCTTGTGGAGCCGCACCATCACGCACAATTGTTAGAGTTACTTCTGTGCCTTTGTCACCTCGAATCTTTTTGACGGCTTCATCTGTAGAGAGACCACTAGTGTCTTGACCATCTATTGCCACAATCACGTCACCAGCCCTAATTCCGGCTTTACTGGCTGGAGTGCCGTCTATTGGGGCAATAACAGTCAATCTGTCGTTTTTTGTGCCTATTTCAATACCCACGCCACTTAGCTTGCCAGTAAGCTGGTCTGAAAGCTCCTTGTTGTCTTTGGCTGTTAGATAGGTAGTATAGGGGTCGCCTAGGCTGGCTACCATTCCCTCTATAGCTCCTTGGCTTTGTTTTTCGCTATTTATTTCACCGTCAAATTTTTTGTGCAAGATGTCATTAACTTGCCAAAACTTATCTAGATTAATACCATTTTTTGAATTAGCTACAGAGTTTGGGCCAATTTGCAGACGTGGGCCGTAGGCATTTAGAACAAAACCTATAGCAAAAAATACCACTGCAGTAGCAGCTATTTGCCAAATTCTAGTATGATTATTAGATTTCGTTGCTGAGGGAGCTTGTTGTGGTGTATTTATTGGTTCTTGCAGATTATTCATAAGTGTTAAGCTATCTTAGCAGATGACCATATAGTGTCACAAGACCATTATTGTGCAAGATCATTACTTTATGGCCAAAACCGTAGCTGTCCCAGCCGTTAAATATTATTTGGCCAGCATCTGCGGCGCGTACCGGCGGGCTACTAGGGTTGGCGATATCTATGCCATTGTGAAATGAATAGCCACAGACCGTACAAGTGGCGTTACCGTAGTTTTGGGTCATTACTCCGCTAGTCACATCTCGGTAATTAAAACCAGAGCCATTTGGGTTAATAAAGTTGCCACCGCTTAGTACAGAAAAGTGCAGGTGAGTTCCGGTTGAGTTGCCGGTACTGCCCATGTAGCCAATAATATCACCTTTGTTGACCGAGCCTAGGCTTACTAAGTTTCCTGATCTGAATGACTGAAGTGCGGCTGCTGCCTGAGCCGCCACTTGGGCCTCGGCTTGCTTGCGCTGACCAGCTAAATCACTAACGGTTTTTTGAAACTTAGCCTCATCTCCCTTGGTCTCGGCTAGTAAAGTAGCCTTTTGAGCACGTTGCCCCGCAATGCTGTCAACCTGGGCTTTTTGTTGCGCACTCAGTGTGACAAGCTCAGCTTTTTTTGATTCTAAGTCAGCTTTTATGGCGGCAATCTTAACAAGGTTGTCATCAATCTTTTTCTTGATAGCGGTTAGATATTGTTGCTGAGCCACAAAGTCACTTAGGTTTTTACTAGATGCCACTACCTCTATAGGGCTAGTCTCGCCTTGCTTGTAGACTAACTTGAGGTTGTCTTTTAGAATTAATTTTTGCTTTTCTAGTTCAGCGTTCTGGGCATTAATTTTTTCTGTTGTTTGGTTGGATTGAAGAGTAGTAAGGTCTAGTGAGTCTTGGGCGGCATCTATACTACTATTTAGCTCATCTATTGTGCCTTGTAGGGTGCTGGCTTCTGCATGTTTTCCATTAGCAGCTTGCTGGTTTTGTTTGATCTGAGTGTTGAGAGTATTTATTTTGTCTTGCAATGTTTGCGCAAAGACAGTACTCGGCGCGAGCAGTAGTAGAGCAGATATTGAAAGTAGTAATTTTTTAGTGTTTTTCATAATATTTTAAAAGTGTAAAAACTGAAGCCCAGCGATGTTGACGTCGCTTGTTGAGTAAGATCCTTCCCAGTTAGCATTATATTGACTGACGTGTACTGTGCCATTGCCGTTGATTTTCTCGACATACATGGCATGCCCGTATTCACCAGCTGTACTAATAGCAATGTCGCCGGGTCTGGGGCTATTGTCTACAGGAATACCATAGGCCACAGCGTTACCAGGCCATTGCTTAGCATTACCTATGCCGCCCCAGTAAGGCATGCGCTTGCCAGATGCCGCCACCCGCCAAGCAGTGTAGCTTACGCACTGACGTTGAAACATACCCCAGGGGTCAGCAATCAAATTAGGCCAAGGCGAGCTTGCCCAGGGGTAGCCGCCAGTGCCACCATATACTACGTTGGTAGAATAGCCACCAATAATAGCGGCTTGTTGCATTCTAAGTTCATTAATTTTTGCTGTGTCTTCATCGGCTACTTTGCGATAGTTGGCTTCATCGCCTTCAGTTCTTTGAAGCAAGCTCTGTTGTTGCGATCTCTGGGTGGCAATTTGTTCATAGGTATTTTTTTGCTGAGTAGACAGTGCAGTAAGTTGTGACTTCTTTTCATCTTGGTCTTTTTTGATTATTCTTATTTTTTCGAGATTATTATCAATCTTTTCTCTTATGGACGAAAGATACTGTTGCTTAGCTACAAAATCGCTAAGATTAGCGCTAGATGCAATTATTTCAAGCGGGCTAACATAGCCTTCTTTATAAATAAGTCTTAAATTATCCTTCAAAATATTTCTTTGGCGATCTAGCTCTCTGTTTGTGGCTTTTATTTCCAGCTCAGTGTCTGAAATTTTGGTGTTTGTAATGTCGAGCTGAGTCTGAGCAACGTTTATCTGGGCCTCTATGGCCGAAAGAGCAGACTTTAGGCTGTTGGCTTCAGCAGTCTTGGCGTTAGCAGCATTTTGACTATCGGCCACCTTCTTGTTTAAAACTTTGATTTGATCGTCAAATTTGTCTGCTGAAACAACTTTTGGCAACAACAAAATAGCAACTACTCCGAGTGTTGCCAGTAGTTTTGTTTTTGTGATATTAAGATTTAAAGACTTGAATCTTGAAGACATTGAGTTCTGTCACCCTCCCAAGAGACATTAGATATATTATAACAAAAAAAGTGCTTATGTTCAAGCTTTATGAGCGGTAATTAGTCGGTTTCTGAGTAAAAACTATATTTTTAAATATCTTATTAGAGCCAGCCAGCTAGAAATAATACCTATCAGTATTCCAATGGCAAACATACTGCCGGAAACAGCCAAGAAGTGAGAAGCAAAATAGTCTAGGGTTGAGCCAGCACCAAGCTTGTCTGTTAGAAAAGGGCTAACAGCTCGGGTAAACGGAATCAATATAGCCAGTGAAAGTATTGCTCCGAAAATACCGTATAGAGTACCTTCCACCAAGAATGGGCCGCGAATAAACCACTTTGTAGCACCCACCAGCTTCATAATTTCTACTTCTTCTCGACGGGTAAAAATAGCCATTCTAATAGTGTTAAAAATTATCATCAAAGCGATTATCAAGAATAAAATACTCAAAATGGCACCTATCCTGCTCACAGAATTACTTATAGATATAACATTCTCTACTACCCCCTGTCGATTGTCGTCTCTGTTGTCTAGGCTGGTATCGGTAATAATGGTGGCCTGTTCTAGGCTTTTGATATTGCCATTAGAGCTACTAATTTGATCTATATTTACGAGCTTGACTTCAAAACTAGCTGGCAGCGGGTTGCCAATCTCTTGAGCAGACTTAGCTAGCTTTTCTCCCTCAGTACTTGAGTTCTTGAGTCTTTCAAGAGCGTCAGTTTTACTTACGTAGTTCACCGCTGAGACATTTTCAATACCGCCTATCTTGCTTTGCAGAGCTTGTATTTGGTCTTTGGTGGCGTCGTCACTCAAAAATATACTTAAGTCAATCTTGCTTCTAACCTGAGTAAGCTGGGAGCGTACAAAAATACTCGAAAAAGCAAAAAATGTCATTATAAGAATTGTAACCACCATAATTGAAGTAGCTGCTGTACTCAGCCAGGCGTTACGAAAGATATTTTTGAAACCAGCACGCCAAATTCTTAGAAAAGTTGTCATCATAGTGAGTATTTCCCTACTTTTTCGTCTTTTACAATTCGGCCACGATTGATTGTTATTACGCGCTTCTTGAGGGCATCTACAATGTCTTTGTTGTGGGTAGTGAGAAGCACGGTGGTTCCAAATCGATTGATTTTGAGCAGTAGCTCAATGATGTCCCAGGAATTTTTGGGGTCGAGGTTGCCAGTAGGCTCATCTGCAATCAAAATCTTGGGGTTGCGCACCAAGGCCCTGGCAATTGCGGTACGTTGCTTTTCACCACCAGAGAGTTCACCTGGATAATTGTTCATTTTTTCACTCAAGCCCACGAGCTGAAGTATTTTTGGCACAGCTCTTTTTATCTCTTTAGTTTTTACTCCAGAAACTTCTAGTGCAAAGGCCACATTTTCATAGACTGTGAGATTTGGCAAAAGCTTGAAGTCTTGAAAAACCACTCCAATACGTCTTCGCAAATGAGGAATATTGGCCTTGTCAATACTGTCATAGTCGATACTACCAACAATAATTTTGCCGCTGGTAGGCACTTCTTCTTTTATAAGTAGCCGTATTAGGGTACTTTTGCCGGCACCAGATGAGCCGACAATAGTTACAAATTCTTTGGGGTTGATGTGAAGCGAGACGCCAGATAGTGCCACCGTTTTGTTGGGGTACATAACTGACACTCTATCGAGCAAAATCATATTACCTATTGTAGCCTATATTTATCGTTAGCGCAAAACGCTTGTGCGTAATTTTTTGCCAAGTACTGCTATAATAGTTGTATGTCAGAAAACAACCTTAGTATGAAAAATATTATCAGCCAGCTTGCCAGCCTCTTAGAGTCTGTAGATTTGGCTATTTCAAGTCTAGATCTTGCAAGTGATGAAAAAAAGCTACTAGCCGACGAAGACCAAATGTCTAGCCCAGACTTTTGGCTTGATTCACAAAAAGCCGAAGCTCACAGCAAACAAACAGCAGAGCTGAGGCGTTACGTTTCCAGCTGGCAAGAACTGCGCTCAGACCTACAGACCACTCTAGAGCTAGCCCAGCTAGAAACTGGCGAAGAAGCATCAAGCCAATTTGCTGGGTTACTAAAAGACTTACAGTCTCGCTCAAATGAGGCCCTTGTAGCAGTCAAGCTCTCAGGTGAGTTCGATAGAAGTAGCGCAATTCTGCAAATATCTGCAGGTGTTGGCGGCACAGATGCTCAAGACTGGGCTCAGATGCTGCAAGAAATGTATATTAAATACGCCAATACACACGGCCTGAGTGTAGACATTTTAGATACTTCATATGGTGAAGAAGCCGGCATCAAATCAACCACCCTAAGAATCTCTGGGTCATTTGCCTATGGCAAACTTAAGGCCGAAAAAGGCACTCACCGTCTAGTAAGGCTTTCGCCATTTAATAGCGACAATCTAAGGCAGACTTCTTTTGCACTTGTCGACACCGTTCCAGAAATAGCCCAAGCTGAAGTTAAGCTAGACGAAAAAGACTTGCGCATAGATGTTTATAGAGCTGGCGGTAATGGCGGCCAAAGCGTCAACACTACAGATAGCGCAGTGCGAATCACTCATTTACCCACCGGCACAACTGTAGCTATCCAAAACGAGCGCTCACAGCTCAAAAACAAAGCTGTAGCTATGTCGGTATTGTTCGCCCGCCTCAGCGAGCTGGCTAGAGAACAAAAGCTCAAAGACGTAGCTGAGCTTAGAGGTAATGTTAGGTCTGCAGACTGGGGTTCGCAAATAAGAAGCTATGTTCTTCACCCCTACACCAAAGTCAAAGATCATCGCACCGGCTATGAAACCAGTGATACTAGCGCTGTGCTAGGCGGTGAAATTGAGCCTTTCATACAGGCTTATCTAGATCAAAATATAGTCAAGTAAATATATGGCCTGCGTACATAGAGTATTTTTTAGGCAAACAAAAAGACCCAAGAGATAAATCTCAGAGGGTCTTTTTGTGAAGTCGCTTAGCTAAATTAGCTTTATGCTTACTTCTTACCTACAGCATGCTTGGCATCACTAATAGATTTTTTGCTTTTTTGATAAGCATACACACTTGCACTAATTCCTGTCATACCAAGTATTCCTGCAAGACCAGATTCAATACCTGTTTCAGGTAGTGTACTAGTTGGAATTTCTGGAGTGATAGGTGTTGGAGGTGTTGGACCTTTTGGGGTCACAACCTGAGCATCATCACAGCTTAGGTATGGTACTTCGGTAGAACGTACACAGCCTATGTTTGTAAGGGTGTCAACAGCAGTGTCTTTGACCGTTACTTGGTACAAGACGTAGCCATTTACTCCACCGGCGTAGTCACCTACGTTTTGGCCACCGGCTGAAAACAAGCTGTTATCAGGTAGTGCCATGCCGTTAGGGTCGGTGCCGTTATATAGTTTTACAGTGCCAGGAATCAGTTTTAGCTGTTCTGGAAGCTTATCTGTAAGAGCCATATTGGTCTGAGTAGTTGTGCCTGTGTTTTTAAACGAAAGTCTAAAATACAGTCTTTCACCTGGCTTAGCTTCTAGTTTTTCAACAAAAGCTTGGCTTGGGCGAGCTACAGTCTTTTCAATAGTGATAGGGGCTGCTTCTACTTTTACCTTAACAATAACGTACATGTCGTTTTCAAAACATCCTGGTACGTTGCCGTCTTGTGCGTTTTCGCCAATATTGGCGCCAGCTCCAACAATACTGTCAGATACCGGTATTCCAACGCCAGTGTGAGTGTCAGCGTAAGCTGAACCAGCTACATAGCTCAAACGATACGGAGTACCGTCTGCACTGGTGAAGTTAGTAGTGTCATAGACGCTACCAGGGCGAGCGTTGTCGGCCGAAATTTGGCTAACTGCGTTCATTTGTGTGCCAACTCCGTTAGGAAGAGTTATTTTAACTTTTGTGTTTTTGGCGATACCCACATAATTGTGAGCGGCGTCATTTAGGGCTGAGTCGGCGTTGTTGTGTATGTAAGTACGCAATTTAATTTCATCGCCAACTTTTACTTTGATAGGGTCTTGAAAACCACCTGGTGTGGTGTTCCACTGCTTACCATCAAAGAACTGTTGTTCGTTACCGTCTGGAACATTGGTAAACGAGTTGAAGGTTACATAGTCGAAGCCTGTGGTATTTGGGCCTGTCCAGGCTTTTAGCGGACGGTCAGGGTACCATCCAGCAACGGTCATAACAGGTACTAGCACTGCAATAGCAGTAGCCAAGACACCTAGACCAATTTTACTAATTAGTTTCATATAAATATTCTCCTTTTTGAGATATTTTAGGTTTAATGTGATATTTAAAGTCAGAGATAAGTAGTATGTATTGGGGCCGTGAATACAGCTCGCAAGACATGCTTTATTATCTAGACATTTGGGGTCTTTTGGAATTGTGCAAATATGATAATATCAAGGGGCATTTACAGTATTCGAACGAAACTCCGAATCAGCACTTATAATAGCATATGATTATTCTTATGTCAATACTTTTGCATAACATTTATGTATCGAGAGATGGGTTCAAAAACAGGCAATGTAACAAGGATTATAGTATATTGGCATATTTAGCTTTATAACTCTTATGTATATATGTCAAACAGCTCACTTTGTAGCTGTGTGCTTTTATCTAATGGCTCTGTTATTAATAAAAAAAAGACCCCCGTCTCTAGAGCTAAGTGCTCTAGAGACGAAGGTAAATGTTAGCCAGGTGCCGTTTGCGGTACAGTCACTGGTGTGGTCTGAACCGGCCTTGGCTCTGGCAGCGGTGCTGGCGGCGGTAGCGTCACAGGAGGTGGCGCAACAGTCGCGGTAGGCACCACGGCATCTGCCGGCGGCGGCGTTGGGTTTACAGGCCTAGGCCCGCAATCTCCCAGCGCACAGGCTGCAGGGTCGTTGCCGATTGAACGACTAGGATCCTTGCAGTTATACCCTGGTGGGCAGCCTCCCGTTGTTGTGGGTGGTGCCTTTGGGATAGTAGTTGCCGGCGGTGAGTTTGGCCTTGGCTTAGCTGGTGTACTTGGTGCTGGTTGATCTAGTGTGGGAACCCCCACAAAATTAGTAGCAACCGGCTGAAAGCCGCAGTCCAGCTTGTAATTAAGCTGTGAGCCAGCGCAGTCGAAGCGCAAAACGCCATAGCTGGGTTTTTCAGGGCTAGCCTGAAAAATACCAGGAATGTCAGAGGAGCTCGCGCCCTTCCGCATCCACAATGTTTGGTAATTACCAGACATTGTCTGCAGGCTTGCACTGCAGCTACTCTCTCGAGTCTCAAGACTCATGACAGTGAGGCGCCAGGCCTCTTTATTGTCAATAAGTGTTTGGGTTTTAGCCAAACGCTCTTGAGGGCTGGTATAAACACCAGCCTGGTACTCTTGGTGAGCCACGGCCAAGGCCGGGTCACTACAGCGGCGATTATGCAGCTCGCTTTTTTGAGCTTCAACATCAGCACTAGCTGAGGCCGGGCCAAAAAAGTTTTGCGTCACATCGTAAGCAAAAAAGTGCACATTGTCAGCGCAGTTTGCACCGGCATTTACCACTACCGAAGTAGTTGGCGGTGTGGCTGTAATGGGGTTCGCCAGTAAGACGAACCCAAACAATAGTAGCACTACAGTTGAGGCAGCTGCCCCAACGAGTGCCCGCTTTTTGTTCTCATTAATACTATTACTCATATTAGGTACTCCCCTTTCAGGGCTTCTGCCTTTCGAGTTTATTGACCTTCTCACACAGGCTCATATGAGAAGATGTTAAAACTTGAATTGTAAATGTATAGGTTTTGGTTGGGGAGATTAATCTCTCCCCAACCAAAACAACTGGCTCCCGCGAGCTACTGGCTCTGGCCAAATCTTTCGGCCCACCAGGCCTCAGACGAGGTCTGAGGTGGTGGCGTAGGTGCACCAACAGAAGCTGGTACTCGCACCTGGGTGCTGGCTGGCTGTTGGGCCACAACCACAGCTGCAGGCTGCACAACCTCTACCACTTGCACAACCTCAGTTGGCTCTTGAGCCGGTGCTGGGGCTGTAGTGGCGCTGGCCGGCCTACTGGCTGGCTTGCGCTTGCCAAGAAGACAAACACAGGCCGCAAAAGTAAATGCCATTGCAACAAAAGTATAGGCTACAACGTGGTAGTTCATGATGCTGCGAGCAGCACTAGAAATTACACCTTCGTTCCCACCTTCCACTGCCAAGAAGGGATCCCAGCGGGCTGAAAACACCAGAATGTAAAAACATACTGCTGAAATAGCACCGACAATTGCTGTAATTACAGCAGATCCCATCCAGTCAATTTCGTGATTGAGGGCTTCGAGCCCCGTCACACGCTCATCAAGACCAGCCTGGTTGTCACCAAGCTGAGTGATTCGGCCTTGCTGGACAGCCAACTGTGTACCTTGAGCTGCTACAACTGTAGCAGTGTCGTCAACGTCGGTTCTGAGGCCGACAATACTTGAGTCGTGGTTAGCAAGCCTTGTGTCTACTACATCGTTCACTTCTGCTTGTGCAGCTAGCATTTCAGATAGCTGTCTCTTGGCCTTGTCTAGGTTGACTTGTGCTGAGGGCATTACGCCCCCCTTTCTGTGTTGTTTCGGATATTAGGTACTGGTCACTGGTGAAATAAGTCTTTTACGAATCTCACCAGAGTGCAAAACCTGTGGTTGAAATATGGGTTTAAATTGTGTCACCAGAGAGTCTCGCAATGAGACCCTCTGGTGACATAGAACTACAAAAAGGCTAGGCCAGGCTTTCTATCCGCATAATAACAGATCGGGCCCGATCAAGAAACTTCTGGGTGAATTCGTCAAAATCTACTGTGCCTTCTGGCGCGGTATCATTTGGAGGAGTTTCCTCTGGAGTATCTTTGAGCTGTGGTGCCTCTGGAGCCTCAGGCTGCTCGGCCTTAGGGCCACAGACAATATATGGCCCTGGTGACTGGTCGTCATCGGCTTCCACTTCGGTTTCAGCTTTGGCGCTAGCCTCAACTTCAACTTTAGTTTCATCCTTTGATTTAGCTTCTGCCTCTTTCTTGATGCGCGCAATGGCTTCGGCAATATCAGCCTCAGACTTGGCTTCTGCTTCAGCCTTGGCTTTAGCATTTTCCGTTTGTCTGATTCTGTCAATTTGATCGGCCATGTTGAGCACAACTTGATGCTCAGCATCAGCTTCTGGAGCTTCTGCTACTGGCTGCTTCTGCTTAGCTTTGGCTTCAGCGTCTGCCTTAGCTTTGGCTTTCGCTTCAGCTTCAGCTTTGGCAATTGCTTTAGCCTGAGCCTCAGCATCTGCTTTGGCTTTCGCTTCAGCTTTGGCAATTGCATCAAAGTAGTCACAGACATCTTGAAAATGCCGTTCGGCCTGATCTACATCAAGCGGCTTAAGTCCATTGGCTTCGTTATTACGAAGCTTAAACTTGATGCCGAACAGTTGAAGCAAGTCCTCTACCTTGATGCCCAAGCGGGCTGCAATAGTAGAGGCTGGCTCAGTAACTGCAGTGTTGCTGTCGTGAGTCTTTGATACAGCCCAAACATCATTGCTTGGAGGTGCCGGCTCGCCCTCGAAAAACTCTGCGTTGAGCAGGGTCTTGGCGTCAGGCTCTGCCTTGTCATCTTCGGCTTTCGCTTCAGATTCGGCAAGCTTTGCAGCTTTAAGGATTCTGTCTACTTTTGCCTTATTGACAAAATCGCTGCCCTTCGTCTTTTTGGGGCTTCCGTTTGCCTCGAGCACCTGCTGAATGGTTACCCCATGCATACTAGCTAGATCGCTAGCAGTGTAGGTTCTGCGGGTTTTCTTAGCTGGCTTATCAGCGCTTGAGAAATCAATCTCAAGCTCACCAATATCTTTCAATGACTCAACAACTTTTGCGACCATGTAGGCCTCCTTCTTGTAGTAGTGTGAAGATACATAAGCTTGAGGTGTTTTAAAATCTCAAAAAATCTCAAGCCGTCGCAAAAGAGCATACTACAACTTTGGGCAAATGTCAATACTTTTAAACGCTTATACTTGGGCTTTCAAAGCTACAAAAATATCACAAAAAGCGATCTAAAACCAAAACAGGGCTTATACAGCCCCGTGTTATGGTTGATGTATCCTTCTAAAAACTACTCTACAGATAGAGACTCAAGTTTTTTTGCAGCCACTACATCGTCTATGGCTTTTGAGTTGTTAGAGATTTCTTCAATAGTTTCGGTCTCTATTTTGGTCTTGAAAGCTTCATAGTCGTCGAATTTAGAGATAATATACGGTTCTACTTCATCATCTTTGCCGCCGTCGATAAGTACTTCTAGCTCTGCTAGGTCATCTTCACTAAGAGTTTCAGCAACTTTTAGCATTATTCTGGTACTCACAGAGTTAGCAAGCTTTTGCAAGAGTTCATCTTGATCGCTTGGGGGTAAGTTTTCTATTTGTAGTTTTTTGACAATGTCATCTCGTGTAAGCATAGTGTTCCTTTATGGTGGTTATAATGGTGGCAGTATAGGTGTGGCGTTAATTCCATCTAGTGCAGCGTTAATACCCGCGTTAGTTGTGTATACTATTCCGCCTGGGCTTGTCATAGATTCTATTGCGCCATCACCGCCGCTCAAGCCGTTACCAACAACTTTCCAGCCCATAGAAGTGGCCTTATTACCCAGTTCCATAATTTTTGGCGTGGCATCGCCACGACCCACTAGGCGTGCGAAATGTGTCCATGGGTAGCTATTGTCAGTTCCAGTAAACGGTATCTCAGTTGGTGGTACATCAACATGTGGTGGTACATCAACATGTGGTGGTACATCAACATGTGGTGGTTCATCAACATGTATCGGAGGCTTCGGTGGCTCTGGATGATCAACCAAAGCATGGGCTACAAAAGGTGCTGCAGCTAGGGCTGCACCTGCCACAAGCCCACCACGCTTGCTTCTACGTCTAGTGGTTGAGCCTTTTATGGCAGACTCAGTGTAGTCTTCTATGCTGGTATCTGCCCCGTGCTTGGCCAGATCTCTGTTGACCTTCCACTCACCACCGGCTCTTACGGCGTTGTAGCCACCAATTCCTCTTAGGGCTGTCTTGCCCGCTATAGCGATGCCAATAAGAGGTGGGTTGGCA
>Ga0114969_10001531_pt1 | contig 19586 bp, 21 predicted proteins | sample M_130807_MF_Meta_FD_87316 | JGI IMG/M metagenome (GOLD analysis project Ga0114969, IMG submission 87316) | Freshwater microbial communities from Lake Montjoie, Canada to study carbon cycling - M_130807_MF_MetaG | ecosystem: Environmental > Aquatic > Freshwater > Lake | place: Lake Montjoie...
GCCACCGAGGCTCAGCGCCTCGTCGACGCGCGTCAGGACTGCAGCGGCCGGAGTGAACGGCGCGAACCGCTCCAGACAGCACTGCAGCAGTTCCTGCTGCGCGCTCGCCGGCAGAACCAGCAGCGCAGAAAGGTTCGTCACGCCGACCAGCTGGGTCTTGAGAGCCAGCAGGGCTGCAGCGTCGCGCGGCTGCACGCCGGCGGTGTCGATGAGCACCAGTCGTCGTGCGCTCCAGCGCGACTCCTGCTGTTGCAGCTCGGCGGCAGTGGCCACTGTAACGGTATCGATGCCCAGCAGCCGACCGATGGCGCGCGCCTGATCGCCGGCAGCAAGGCGCTGTGTATCCATCGTAATGATCGCAACCCGGGAAGCACCGTGTTCGACGACCGCGCGCACGGCGAGCTTGGCCAGCAGCGTCGACTTGCCCGCGCCCGGCGGGCCAAGCAGCGCCACCGCTCCGGTGAGCAGCGGCTCGAGATCGACAGTGCGCAGCGCGGCAGCCAGCGCATCGCGATGCGCATGCGAGCCCACGGCCTCCAGTGCTTCGGCCGGTACGGACTGCAGCAGCTGCCAGGCGTCATCGCGCGGCAGTCCCAGATCGGTGAGTTCGGTCAACGCACGCGCCCGGCTCGGGTCACGGCGGGTGAAATCGTTCCAGGTCAGCGTGGAGAGCTGACGCTCGAGCAGTTCGCGCAGTGTGCGCAACTCGGCACTCATCGCACCCTGCTCCACGGCAGCAGCCGGTGCAGCGGCGAACGCCGGTTCATGAACGACAGGAAGCTGTGTTGGCACGGGCGTGTGGATGGCGCGCAGTGCTTCGGCTCGCGCAGCCGGCGATGCCGCCGCGTGCTCGGTGTCATCCGCGGCACAGATCTCGACGCCACCGTCGATGGTCTGGGTGCTCAGGATCACGGCATCCGGGCCGAGTTCGATGCGGACCTGCCGCAGCGCGCTGCGCATGTCACGGGCCTGATATCGCTTGATCTTCATGTCTTTTTACCGTCCTACCGCCGCAACCAGCCGAATGCGGCGGCTGTCGGGAAGGAGCCATCGGCACGCGGTACTGCGTGGCGGACTCCAATGAGTTGGTGCCTGCGGCGCTGCCGCCCGCATTCGCGGCGTTTGTGGCAGTGGCCAGGGCCTTCTTGAAGTCGATGTCGCGGGCCTTGAATCCAGGCGTGTCTGCGTTGGCCAGATTCGCGGCCAGCAATTCGGTACGACGCGACTCGAGCTGCAGAGCCCGCGTGTGTACACCCAGATAGCTGTCGAGATTGACCGGCATGTCGCCTCCATTCGTCCGCATTTCGCGGTGATGAAGGAGCAAGGCCCATGCCACAGGCGGCTGTGCGGGCCGATTGGGCCCATAACTGTGACGCGCGTCGCAATGCGCGGCCCTGCGACGGGTCATGGCGGCAATTCGTTGCCGGCCGCCGGCAGCGCAATGCCGTTCCGGACCTGCCGCGACGCTGGTATTAGAGGTATCGGCGCGCCGCGTTCATTCTTGAGCGTCAGATATTTGGCGCGGCGATGGCACGCAGATTGCTCATCATGCGCGCATGAACACTCTCTATCGTTACCTGCCGCCGCTTATTGCCACGCTGGCCCTGATGCTCCTGCACCCAACCGCTCGGGCAGCGCAGAGCGATGCCGTACCGCTCGAGACGCTGCGCGCGGCCGCTGACAAAGCGCTGCAGGCTCGTGCCCAGGCGCTGGGACGTCCCGTCAACATTTCAATCAATGAGCTGGATCCTCGGCTGCGTCTGGCGCCGTGCTCCCAGCCGCTGGAAAGCAGCATTTCCGGTGATGGCGAGCTGCATGACTATACAAGTGTCGCCATTCGCTGCCAGGGCAGCGTGCGCTGGACCATCTATGTGCGTGCAGCCATCACCAGCGAGGTGAATGTGCTGACTGCGCGCGGCTCACTGCCGCGCGGCGCCGAACCCGCTGCTGCGGATTTCGATACCACCCGCCGCACCGTGCCAGGCACTGGCGCGGACTACCCTGCCGATACCGTGGCGCTGCGTGGGTTGCGGCTGAAGATGCCGCTGGCCGCTGGCGAAGTGCTGACCCGTACCAAGCTTGAGACCGCTGCCGTGATCCGCCGTGGACAGAAGGTCACGCTGGTTGCGCGCGACGGGGGCTTCGAGATCCGCGCGTCAGCCGTGGCTCTGGCCGACGGCCGACCCTCGGAACGCATTCGGGTCCAGAATGAGAACTCGCACCAGGTTGTCGAAGGCGTTGTCCGCGATGCAAGCCTGGTTGAAGTCACGTTATGACAGCAGAAAGGGCTAAAGTTCCTGCGGGCCGGGCCGATAGCGCCAGCGAGACTGATAGGAGACTGTTGTGGTAACTACACGCATCAAGGGACCGGATAGCGGCGCCATCGAAGGCGCCAGCCGTGGCCGCGCGATCACTCGTGCGCAGCCCAATGCAGCCGCCGCAACCCCCAACGCCAAGCCGGAGAGCGTCGAGAGCGTGCACATCACCAGCGCCGCCCACCAGTTGCTGGCGCTTCAGCGGCAGATCGCCGACACGCCGGAAATCGACGTCGCGCGCGTCGAGCAATTGCGCGCCGACATCAGCCAGAACCGCTACTCGATCGACGCCAACGCCATCGCTTCGCGGCTGCTGCAGCTCGAAGGAGATCTGCAGGCCAGCGCCAAGAAGGCAGATCCCGCTCCGTGAGCGTCCGTCCTGCAGACATCCGCATGCATGTGCAGCGCCTGCTCGCCGACGAGCAGACGCAGCTCAATCGCCTGCATGAACTACTGCTGAGCGAGTCCGCGGTGCTGCGCGGCGACGATGTCGCTGCCATCGAGCGCGTGGGCGCCGAACGGCACGAATGCACCAGCAACCTGATGCGCCTGGATTCCGAGCGCCGGGAGCTGTGCCGCATGCTCTCGCATGAGACCGGTCGCGACGGCTTCGAGCAGCTGCTGCGCTGGTGCGACCCCGAAGGGACCCTGCATCGCCAATGGCAGGCCAACCTGTCGGTGGCGCGCCGCTGCAAGGATCACAACGACCGCAACGGTGCAGTGGTCAGCGTGCGCCTGAACCATGTACAGAAGCTGCTCACCGCCATCCGCGGCGACAGCCCGTCCCCGGTGTATGCCCCGCGTTCGGCAGCGGCGGCTTTCGCACCCCGCGAGCTCGGCCGCGCCTGAGACGCCGCCGAGGCCTGCGGCCTCTGCAACGAACCGCTATGATGCCCGCGCCTGAGCACTCAGGCGTGGAGGTCAGACCCGCATCATGGATACTGCACATACGGTACTGCTCGGTGTTGTCGAGGGCATCAGTGAATTCCTGCCCATCTCCAGTACCGGTCACCTGCTGATCGTCGAACACTGGCTGGGCAATCGCTCCGAGCTGTTCAATGTGGGCATCCAGTCCGGCGCGATGCTGGCGGTGATCGGCGTCTTCTGGAACCGCCTGCTGCAGTTGCTGGACCTGCGCCAGCCGCAGAACCGCGACTACCTGTTCAAGCTGGCGCTGGCGTTCGGCGTCACGATGATCGGCGGACTGACCGTCAAGAAGCTTGGCTGGTCGCTGCCGGAGGCGCTGACACCTGTGGCGCTGGCGCTCATCGTGGGCGGCATTGCAATCCTGGCCATCGAATCGCTGGTGGCGAAGCGCCCGCCCAATGGCAGCATCAGCTGGCAGGCCGCCTTCTGGGTGGGTGCCTGCCAGATTCTTGCTGCCGTGTTTCCCGGCACCTCGCGTTCCGCAGCCACGATCTTCGCGGCGATGCTGGCCGGCACCACGCTGCGGCCTGCAGCGACGGAATTCGCGTTCCTGGTTGGGGTGCCGACAATGTTTGCCGCCACCGGCTATGAATTGCTGAAGATCCCGCACGAGGAGTTCGGCAGCGAGCCGTGGGGCGACCTCGCCCTGGGCTTCCTGGTCTCGGCCGTGGTGGCCTTCATCGCGGTGAAGTGGCTGCTGCGCTACGTGCAGAGCCACCGTTTCACGCTGTTCGCGTGGTACCGCATCGTGGTTGGCATCGTGCTGCTGGTCGTCGCGCGCCAGTCCTGAGACTGACGCGCGACGCGCACGCTTGCCGCGTCAGCAGCAGATCAGAACGAATAGACCACGTTGGCTGTGGTCAGCGTGTCGGTCCGCTTCAGCTTGCCGGGCGGGTTGCTGTTGTTGTGAATGTCGAGTCCCACGCCCAGCGCCAGCGACTGCATCATCTTCACTTCCAGGCCGATGAAGTTCTCCATCAGCGTGTTCTTGGAGCCGCTTTCCAGGCGGAACTTGTCGACCACCTTGGTCGACGCGTTCAGCTGGTTTTCATAGGCGAAACCAGCCGTGCCGATGGCCTCGCCCGAAGTGGCACCGGTCAGCGAGTTCTTCAGGCGGGCGTAACCGACACCGGCCTGCCCGGCGAACTTCACCTTGTCCGTATCAACGAACTTGTAGCCGAAGCCCGCGGTCACGTTGGACTGATAGTCAAAGCCGCTGAAACTGTCCTTGTCGTGCCGCAACCCACCGAAGGTGAAGGCGCGGTCGCTCAGGCGGTAGTTGGACTGCCAGCCAACCTGGTAGCGGTCCGCCGTGGTGGTGCCCGAGGTGGTGGCGCGCAGCGCGGCCACGGACCACTGATTCTTGCGGTGCATAGTCATCCTCCCATGGATTCCTGAACGGTCGCGGATTATCCACAGTCGCGACCGTTGAATCCACCGGATCAGCTGCGCCGGCGCCGCGATCCGCCCCATGCCATGGCACCGTCACCGAGCAGCGCCTGCACAAGCAGGGCAATGCCCCACATGATCGTGAACTCGCCACCGGCAATCGTGAACCAGAAGCCCTTGCGCACCAGCCAGAACTGCGAGGCCCCCACCATCAGCGGAATGGCGAACAGGCACACCCAGCGCGTGTAGAGGCCGGGGATCAGCAGCAACGCACCAGCCGCTTCCACCGTGAGGATGTAGCCCACCACGAGATTGGAATAGCCGGCCTCATGCAGCCCCGCCAGCCAGGGATCAAAGCCCTTCACCGCGAACTTCCAGTAGAGGTGCGCAATGAACAGCGTTCCCAGCGTCAGCCGGAGCAGCAATGCTGCATAAGGTGCGGTACGTTGGTCGATCATCTTCGTGCCTTCCTTGTGTTTCGGGGTTTTTCTTCTGATGGGTCTCTCGGGCACTAAAGCGTCTTGATCTGCAGACTGCGGAACTTGACCACGCCGCTACCCCACTGCAGCGCGACCGGGCCACTGGCCAGCTTGGTGTCCTGAACGTCAACGGTCTTTGTACCGTTGAAAACCACCACCAGGTGGGACCCCTGGGCCGTGATCTCCATGGTGTTCCACTTGCCGCCGGCCTTGGGCATCGGATCGACCTTGGCGACGTTCACGATGGCGCCGGTGCCGTAGCTGGGATCCGGACGCTTGTCATAGACGTTCACTTCGTAGCAGCTGTCGGCAGCGATCTTCGCTGGATTCTGGCAGCGGATGAAGATGCCGCTGTTGGCGTCATCGCTGGCCCAGAACTCGGCCTTGATCATGAAATCACCGTAGCTGGCCTTGGTCACCAGGAATGCACCCTCGCTCGGACCGGTGCTGGCCTGGAGCGCCTCGTCCTGGGCAGCCCAGTTGCCGGCGCCCACGAGATTGAAGTTGTCCATGCCCGTGGCACCCTTGATCAGGGTCTGCCAGCCGGAGGCGGTCGCAGCGTAGGACTGGCTCGATGCCACGCAGACGGCTGCCATTGCCGCGGCCAGGACCAGCGACCGGTGTGCTCGATGCTTCATTGCTCTTCCCCCATGTTGTTGTAACGCTTGTTCTGGCTGAGCCAACTGTGGCGACAGGTTATTTCCTGCGCTGGCGCGTGGCAAGCGGAAGCGGCGCGGCGCCCGCTGATGTCAGCGTGAGGCAACCTGCCAGTGACCGGGAACGGCGTACGCCTCGCCATCTCCCGGCCATGGCGGCATCGTGACTGCAATCATGGCCAATCGGGCATTGGGGCCGGCTCGGAACTGAAAACGAGTGCCCACAGGAATGGTCAGGCACAGCCCGGCCTGAAGTTCGGTGACCTCTTCCCGCTCCTCCTGCCTGCGCCACAACTGCCCGGCGCCCGACAGCACGTACCAGATCTCCTCGACAGTCCTGTGGGCGACTGCACCGGAGACCTGCCCCGGCGCCAGCTCGAAGTGGATCATGCTGCCGCCCGTCAGCTGCAGCAGAACACGCACGTCCGAGCCGTCGGGCGCCACAGTCGTTCGCGTCTCCGGCAAAGGCATCGAAGAGAATTCGCTCATTGCAGGATCCGCCACGCTCACATTGCTACCGGGAGGCTTCTTCAACCGACAACGTCTGCCCCAGAGAACCCATGTAGAAGACCACCAGCTTCACGGGCACCGTACCGACGTTGCGTCCCTTGTGAAGCGTATTGACCACTTCCGTCACACACTCACCCGCCTTCAGACGCCTGAGGGAGCCGTCCTTCAGCTGAACTTCCAGCTCGCCCTCGAGAATCATCGCCACCGAGGGCACGGGATGCAGATGCCAGGCCGTTTCCCCGCCCGCAGCAATTTCCACCACCATGCCAGTCACCTCGGCCTGTCCGGCAGGGTACTGGATTGGCTTGCCATCCCAGCTGCTTTGGGTCTTGAGCACGGTCACTGCCTTGGCGGGACCTGGCGACTCCAGCGCAAGCGCCATGGGCATCGCCATCAGAGACAGCCCCATCACGACAAACAAGTGCGGCGCTTTCATGTCGATTCCCCTGCAGCCATGGACGATACCGAAAACTTTTCCCGGTACAACGTGGCCTTTCCGGAAGAACCAGGGCCGTTTAAGAGGATCACGATGGGGGACTGATGGTCACCTTGGCTGAACTGGCCTCTCATCGGCAATCTCCTTGGCGGGTTGGCGGATGGGAAAAGCGCAGGCTAGTGGAACAGGCCAATCGCCAGTTCCGCCCACACCACGGCCAGCACGCCCACGACGATCGCGGCGACAACGGCACGATGCGCCTTGCTGTGGATGCGCCTGCTTGCCACGACATAGATCACGCCCGAACAGAAAAGCAGCAGGCCCGCGAGCGCGAAATCACCAGGTCCCCAATTGACCTCACTGGTGAATTGCATGGCAATCAGCGGTATCGAAAGCACCAGGACAGTTGCTGCGGCAACATTGAATAGGGCGCGAGGCAATGAAGACTGCATGTGCGCACCCCTTACCGCGATTCCCGGACTACCCACCCTGCGGGGCAGCGATCAGCTCGACGTCATAGCCCCACTCATCGCCGGTCTTTTCCGGCGACGGATCGAAGCGCAGGGTGGCCGGAAAGCCTGTCTGTGCGTCGTACTGAATGTCGATGCCGCGGAACTTGCTGCGATAGGCCATCTCGATGGCCGCAAAAACCTGCTCGACCGTGATCGGATAAAGCGCCTCCGAGACGGCGCACTCCACGATCGAGTCGTCACGCTCGTAGCGGCGGCACAGGACGTTGCCCACCTTTCCCTGGGTGACCTGGCTGAGCGTGAACCAGCGCGGTGCGGTGCCACTGGTGTGGGTGACGGTGAGGATGTAACGCGCAGGCTGTCGCGCCGCCCAGATGGCCTGCTGCGCGGCCACCGACGGCGGTGTATCACCAACGCTGCCAGGCCAGCGGAGCCGGCCCGCGACGATGAACGTCAGGACCAGGCACACCGGTATGGCAACGATGTAGCGAATAGGCAGGCCGGTTCGCACGCTACACCAGCACCCGTTCGATGCCGCCGCTGTTGGCGCGCCGCACGTAGTCTGCCAGCCAGTTCTCGCCAAGCACGTGGCGCGCCATCTCCACCACGATGTAGTCGGCGTCGGTACCGGACACCTCATCGAAGCGCTTCAGTCCCTGCAGGCACGAAGGGCAGGATGTGAGCACCTTCACCTCGCCGCTGAAGCCATCGGCACGGAGTTTCTCCGCGCCGGCATTCATCTCGGCCTCCTTGCGGAAACGCACCTGCGTGGAGATGTCGGGCCGCGTGACGGCCAGCGTGCCGGACTCGCCGCAGCAGCGATCGTTCTTGGCAATCTGGCCGTTCAGCTCGCTGTTCATCAGCGCGTTGACGACCTTGATCGGTTCCTGATTCTTGATCGGCGAATGGCACGGGTCGTGGTACATGTAGCGCACGCCGGTGACCTGCTCCAGCTTCAGGTTCTTCTCAAGCAGGTATTCGTGGATATCCACAATGCGGCAGCCGGGGAAGATCTCGCCGAAGTTGTAGCCCTGCAACTGGTCGTAGCAGGTTCCGCAACTGACCACCACAGTGCGGATGTCCAGGTAGTTGAGCGTGTTCGCAACGCGGTGAAACAGGATGCGGTTGTCGGTGATGATCTTGTCGGCCTTGTCCTGCATGCCCGCGCCGCGCTGCGGATAGCCGCAGCACAGATAGCCGGGGGGCAGCACCGTCTGCACACCCACGTGCCACAGCATGGCCTGGGTGGCGAGCCCCACCTGCGAGAACAGACGCTCCGAGCCGCAGCCCGGAAAATAGAACACGGCCTCGCTGTCGCTCTGCGTGCGCTGCGGATCGCGGATCACCGGCACGTAGTCGGCGTTCTCGATATCCAGCAGCGCGCGCGCCGTTTTTTTCGGCAGGCCGCCCGGCATCTTCTTGTTGACGAAATGGATCACCTGCTCGCGTACGGGTGGGCGACCACCGGTAGTAGCCGGCGGCCGCTCGGTCTGGCGTCGCGCCAGCGGCTTGAGCAGCGAACTTGCCAGTCGCTGCGCCCGGTAGCCCACACCCACCATCATCCTGCGAGTGGCGCGGATGGTCTCGGGGTTGGTGGCGTTGAGGAAGAACATCGCAGCCGTGGTGCCGGCATTGAAGCTCTTGTGGCCACCCCGACGCAGCAGCGCACGCATCGACATCGAGACGTCGCCGAAATCGATGTCCACCGGGCACGGCGTCAGGCACTTGTGGCAGACCGTGCAATGATCGCCCACATCCTCGAAGTCTTCCCAGTGCTGCAGGGATACGCCACGACGGGTCTGCTCTTCGTAGAGGATCGCCTCGATCAACGCCGAGGTGGCAAGGATCTTGTTGCGCGGGCTGTACAGCAGGTTGGCGCGCGGCACATGGGTGGCGCACACCGGCTTGCACTTGCCGCAGCGCAGGCAGTCCTTGATCGCGCTGGACACCGAGCTGAGGTCCGACTGCTGCATGATCAGGGATTCATGGCCCAGCAGGTTGAAGCTCGGCGTGTAGGCGTTGCGCAGATCGCCGCCGGGCAACAGCTTGCCGCGGTTGAAGTGGCCCTCGGGATCCACGCGCTGCTTGTATTCGCGGAACGCACGCAGCTCCTCGTCTGTGAGGAATTCCAGCTTGGTGATGCCGATGCCGTGTTCGCCGGAAATCACGCCGTCCAGCGAGCGTGCAATCGCCATGATGCGCTCGACCGTGTGCTGCGCCGTGCGCAGCATGGCGTAGTCGTCGGAATTGACCGGGATGTTGGTGTGCACGTTGCCGTCGCCGGCGTGCATGTGCAGCGCGACGAACACGCGTCCGCGCAGCACGCGCTTCTGCGTGGCCTGACACGCCTCGAGAACGGCGCGCCATGCGCCGCCCTCGAACAGCGCTTCGAGCGGCTGGCGAAGCTCGCGCTTCCACGAGATGCGGATGGCGCGCTCCTGCAGCACTTCGACCAGGCGCATCTGCGGGTGCGCGGCAGCGCGTTCGCGCAGCGCTGCCAGTTGTTCCTGCAGCAGCACGGCACTGCCCTGCTCGGCCGCCTCGGCCAGCCCCAGGTCCAGACTCTGCAGCAGCCACTGCCAGCGCTCACGCACATCGGTCAGCAGTCCGCGCGCACGGGCGGCGCGCTCGGCATCGTCTTCGGCCGTGCGCGAGGCCCGCTGCGATTCGGTGTCGTCCACCGGGGCGCGCGGCAGCGGTGCCGCGAACAACCTGTCCAGCTCTTCGATCAGTTCCAGCTTGTTGCGGCAGGAAAGCTCGATGTTGATGCGCTCGATGGCATCGGTGTACTCGCCCATGCGCGGCAGCGGGATCACCACGTCTTCATTGATCTTGAAGGCGTTGGTGTGGCGGGCAATGGCTGCAGTGCGCGCCCGGTCCAGCCAGAAAGTGCGACGCGCCTCGGCGCTGACGGCGATGAAACCCTCGCCGCCGCGCGCATTGGCGATGCGCACCACATCCGAAGCCACTGCCGCAGCCGCGGCCTCGTCGTCGCTGACGATGTCACCGAACAGCGCCATCTTCGGCAAACCGCCGCGGCGCGACTTGGCCGTGTAGCCCACGGCCCTGAGGTAGCGTTCGTCCAGATGCTCGAGGCCCGCAAGACGCACGCCGCGCTCGCGCTCCGTCTGGTCGAGCAGCGACTTGATCTCGACGATGGCCGGCACGGCATTGCGCGCCGGGCCGTAGAATTCCAGGCAAACCGTGCGCGTGTGCTTCGGCATCCGGTGCAGCACCCAGCGCGCGGCGGTGATCAGCCCATCGCACCCTTCTTTCTGCACGCCGGGCAGGCCACCGAGGAACTTGTCGGTGACATCCTTGCCCAGACCGGTCTTGCGGAAGGTCGCGCCGGGGATGCTGAGGCGTTCGCGCCGCAGTTCGCTTGCGCGTTCCGGTGCGCTGCGACCGTCCTTCCACACCAGCTCGAATTCGGCGGTGGCGATGTCGTGGATCTTGCCGCGGTTGTGCGCCAGGCGCGTGACCTCGAGCCAGTTGCCCTCGACGTCCACCATGCGCCACCAGGCCAGGTTGTCGACAGCAGTGCCCCACAGCACCGCCTTCTTGCCGCCGGCGTTCATCGCGACGTTGCCGCCGATGCACGAGGCATCGGCGGACGTCGGATCGACGGCGAACACCAGCCCCGCCTGCTCGGCCGCCTGCGCAACGCGGCGCGTGACCACGCCGGCCTCTGAATAGATGGTCGGCACATCGCCGTCGACGCCAGGCAGCGGGCCGCGCTCCACCGCATCAAGGCGCTCGAGCTTCTCGGTGTTGATCACTGCGGACATCGCAGTGAGTGGCACGGCCCCGCCGGTGTAACCGGTACCGCCGCCGCGCGGGATGATGGTCAGGCCCTGGGCGATGCACTCACGCACCAGCGCCGGGATCTCTTCCTCGCTGTCGGGCATCAGCACGACGCAGGGATATTCCACGCGCCAGTCCGTGGCGTCGGTGACATGCGAGACACGCGCGAAGCTGTCAAAGCGGATGTTGTCGGCGCGTGTGTGCTTCTGCAGCGCACGGCGCATGCGGCTGCGCAGGGCCGCCAGCGCATCCAGGTCGGTCTCGAAGTGCTGCACGGCTTCGCGCGTAGCCTTGAGCAACGCACCGACGCGCTCGAAGCGCTCCGGGTGCTCGCTGTCGCGCCGCTGGTCGATGGCACGCAGGCGATGGTGCAAGGCTTCGATGAGCATGCGGCGGCGCTTGCGATGCTTGATCAGGTCGTCCTGCAGGTGCGGATTGCGGCGCACTACCCAGATGTCGCCCAGCACCTCATAAAGCATGCGTGCCGAGCGGCCGGTGCGGCGCTCGTGGCGCAGCTCATCGAGCACCTGCCACATTGGCTCGCCGAGCAGCCGGATCACGATCTCGCGATCGGAGAACGAGGTGTAGTTGTAGGGGATTTCACGCAGGCGGGGTTCGCCTGCATTCAAGTCGGCCATCTCGGCCAGGACGGATTCCGGAACTGCGCTCATCGGACGGAAAGGATAGCCTGAGGGACGACGGATCGCATGGTCATCGCGATATCCCGCCCGCGGCGCCGGCCTGCAGCAGCTGCAGCAGTTCCGGGCCATAGGCCTCGAGCTTTTTCACGCCCACGCCGCTGATGCGGCCGAGCGCCGCCAGCGAGTCCGGGGCGCTCTCCGCCATCTCCGCCAGGGTGGCGTCGTGAAACACCACATAGGCCGGGAGGTTGTGCTCGCGCGCCACGTCGGCGCGCCAGGCCTTCAGGGCGTGGAAGCGTGCCAGTCCGGCCTCATCCAGCGGCCGGGGCGGCGCCTTGGCCCGGCCCGCGCCGGTTGCACCGACACCGCTGCGACCACGGGCACGCGCGCCACGCGCTGCGGGCTCTGCCGGCCGCCTCAGCCGCACCGGCAACTCTCCGCGCAACACCGCGCGAGCCTGCTCGGTGAGCACCAGCGTGCTGTATTCGCTCTCCGTGCGCAGGCAGCCGATGGCCAGCAGCTGGCGCAGCACGCCGCGCCACTGCGCTTCGCTGAGGTCTGCGCCGATGCCGAAGGTCGACAGTGCCTCATGGCCGAACTGCGTGACCTTCTCCGTCCGTTTGCCGCGCAGTACGTCGATGAGGTGCCCGGCACCAAAGCGCTGCCCCCCGCTCTGCTGGAAGCGGAACACACAGCTCAGCGCCTTGCGCGCACTCTCGGTCGCGTCCCAGGTCTCCGGTGGACTGGCGCAGTTGTCACAGGCGTTCTGCTGCGGACCGCAGGGGGCGATGGCTTCGCCGAAATAGCCGAGCAGCCGCACCCGGCGGCAATCGTGCGCCTCGGCCAGCGCCAGCAGCGCCTCGAGCTTGCCGCGCTGGCCGCGCTTGAATTCCTCGGCAGCGGGACTCTCGTCAATCATGCGACGCTGGTTCACCACGTCGGCGAGACCATAGGCCATCCATGCATCGGCCGGCAACCCATCGCGACCCGCACGGCCGGTCTCCTGGTAGTAGCCCTCGATGTTCTTGGGAAGGTCCATGTGCGCGACGAAGCGCACGTCCGGTTTGTCGATGCCCATGCCGAAGGCGATGGTCGCAACGATCACGATACCGTCCTCGCGCAGGAAGCGGTTCTGGTTGCGCCGGCGCACCTCGCCATCAAGACCCGCGTGATACGGCAGCGCCTCAATGCCCTGCGCCGCAAGCCACTCTGCCGTTTCCTCCACCTTGCGGCGCGATTGGCAGTAGACGATGCCCGCGTCGCCTTCGTGCCGTTCGCGGATGAAGCGCAGCAGCTGCTGCCGCGCCTCATGACGCTCCACCACTTCGTAACGGATATTGGGGCGATCGAAGCTGCTGACGAACAGGCGCGCATCCGCCAGACCCAGCCGCTGGATCACGTCGGCGCGCGTCAGTGCATCGGCGGTGGCAGTCAGTGCGATGCGCGGCACATCGGGATAACGCTCGTGCAGCGCGTTGAGCGCCAGGTAGTCCTCGCGGAAATCGTGTCCCCACTGACTGACGCAATGCGCCTCGTCGATGGCGAAGAGACCGAGCTTGCCAGCGGCATGCAGGGCATCAAGCTGCGCGATCATGCGCGGCGTGTTCAGGCGCTCGGGCGCCACGTACAGCAGCACCAGCCGCCCGCTGCGCAGTTCGCGCTCCACACCCTGCGCCTCTTCCAGCGAGAGTGACGAATTCAGAAACGCCGCATGCACGCCGGCGCGCTCCAGCGCACCCACCTGGTCGTGCATCAGCGCGATCAGCGGACTGACCACGACGGTGACACCCTGCCCGGCGCGATGCCGCGCGATGGCTGGCACCTGATAACAAAGACTCTTGCCGCCGCCGGTGGGCATCAACACCAGTGCGTCACCGCCATCGATCACATGATCGACGATGCCCGCTTGCGGGCCGCGGAAGGCCGCGTAGCCAAACACCTCGCGCAGGATGTCTTCCGGGCGCTGCCCGGCTTGTCGTGCGGCAGCGATGCTCATGGTACGGCGCGCAGCAATTGCGACGTGTGTGGAGCGAGTGTGACGGCATAGCCGCCGCGCTCGCGACCGACATTGCGGCCGGTCCACAAGTCGCGCAACAGCAGTGAACCGCGCGGCGGCAGGCCCAGCTCGGTCCAGTCCAGCTTCGCAGGCAATTCGGTCGGGCCACGGTTGAGCATCAGGATGGCCCAGCCGCCATCGCTGAGCGGGCGCACCCAGATGTCCAGGTCGCCAACGCGACGCAGCCGACGGCCGGGCTGGCCCGGCGAATCCTGGTGAACGGCGAGCACCTGCCGGTTCAGCAGCATGCTGCGCGTGCCCGCATCCATGCCGCGCACGTCAATGCCGGCGATCAGCGGCACACCGAGCAGCGTCCACAGGCTCATGTAGGTGCGGTATTCATCGGCATTGCCGGCAGCCTTGCCCAGTCGAGGCAGGTCGGGTTCCTTCCAGACGGCAGCAGCACACCAGTCGGACTGCGGCGTATCCACGCGCCATGCAGCCAGCTGGCGCGCATCGCTGTCGTCGCTGTGGGCGGGAGGAGAACGGCGCTGACACGCGAGTTCTCCGGAATCGAGTTGCAGAACGAACTTCAGGCCACGCGCATGCACGTAATCGGCCAGCGCCTTCATCCCCGAGGGGAAACGCTCCGGATCGGCAACCAGCCCACCACCTGCGTCGCGAGCGGACTGCCAGCATGCGTCCACGATGACGTACTGGTAACCCGCCGCCTTCATTCCGGAGGAGACCAACGCATCGGCGCCTTCGCGGATCTGCTGCTCGTTGACTGCGCAGCCCAGGCTGCTGGTGCTCCAGCCCATCGGCGGCTTCGGTGCGGCATCCTCATCAGGGGTCGCAGCGGACGCGAGCGGGCTACCAGACACCGTCAGACCGAAGGTCAACAGGGTGAGCAACAGGCGAGCCGGATGGAGCGTGGCACGCGAGCGCCGACGGAATGGGAGCATGGCGCAGATATTAATGGCTCAGGGCCGCACACTCTACGCCTGTCTGCGGCGCATACACTTTATAATGTGGCATGAACTCACTGACGCAGCTGCTGCAGCCCGGCCAGGGCTACACCTGGCTCTACGTGCCCAGCGCCTTGCTGCTCGGGGCCCTGCATGGCCTGGAGCCGGGCCACAGCAAGACCATGATGGCTGCCTTCATCGTCGCGATCCGCGGCACCATCAGGCAGGCCATCCTGCTCGGCGCAACGGCAGCACTCTCGCACACCGCCATCGTGTGGGTCATCGCAGCACTGGGCATGTACTTCGGCGAGCGCTTCAACACCACCACTGCAGAGCCAGTGATGCAGCTGGTGGCGGCCATCGCGGTTCTGCTGATCGCACTGTGGATGCTGTGGCGCACGTGGCGCGACACGCATGCGCACCATGACCATCACCACGACCACGACCACGACCACGATCACGATCACGATCATGATCATGATCATGACACCGCGGGCCTGGACGCCCATGCCCGTGAACACGCCGAGGCGATGCGCCGCACGCTGGGCAAAGGCCCGATGACCAGCGGCCGGATCGCCCTGTTCGGCCTGACAGGCGGGCTCGTGCCCTGCCCGGCCTCGATCACCGTGTTGATGGTATGCCTGCAGCTCAAGCAGGTGGCGCTGGGCAGTGCGCTGGTGCTGTGCTTCGGCATCGGCCTGGCACTGACGCTGGTAGCCAGTGGCATCATCGCGGCGCTGGGCGTGCGCCACGCCACCCGCCATTTCGGCCGCCTGGAAGGACTGGGTGCCCGCGCACCGTACCTGTCCGGTGTACTGATGTTGCTGGTCAGCGGCTACATGCTGCTGCTGGCGCTGCACGGCTTCGGAGCCGCACCGGCCGGCTGAGATACCGGCCGCAACAATTCAGCTGTTTCGCCGGGCAAGCCTCAGCGCCAGCGCCTGCAGGAACTGCTTCTCCCCACCACCGCAGCGCGCGGCCCAGTCATCGCCCGCCGTTTCGTCGGCATTGTCGGTGATGAACTTGCAGCCCCACCACGGCACACCGGCACGGCGGCAGACATCGGCGATCGCGAAGAGCTCCATGTCGACGATGTCCACACCCTGCGCCTGCAGCCACGGATCGGCTGCGCGCACGAAGCTGTCGCCGGTCGCACAGCACACGCCGGGTTCGCTGGCGACAATCTCGGCCGGCAGAGTGGCGAACGGCGTCACGCCGCGCGGCGCCAGCGGCTCTGCATCCATGTCGCGCTGGATCACGCGGCCCACGGTGAGCAGTCCATGCGCACCGGGATGCACGGCGCCGGCGGTGCCGTAATTCACGACCAGCCGTGGGCGGAAACGCTCAAGAGCTTCGTAGGCAGCCAGCGCCGCATTCAGCTTGCCGACGCCCGAATGGATCAGGTGCACACCGTCCGGCATCGGCTGCCTTGACAACTCGCTATCCAGTGCGACGATGATGACGATCATGACAGTGAATCTCGACGACTATCTGCCCAGCGTAGCGGACTTCCCCAGGCCTGGCATCGTGTTTCGCGACATCTGCCCGCTGCTGGCAAACCCGACGGCGTTCGCCCAGTCCATCGATGGCCTGGCCACCGCGGCTGCGGGCTGGCGCGTCGACCATATTGCCGGCATCGAATCACGCGGGCTGATCTTCGGCGCCGCACTCGCACTGCACATGGGCAAGCCACTGCTGCCGGTGCGCAAGATGGGCAAGCTGCCGCCACCGACACTGCGTGTCAGCTATGCCCTGGAGTACGGCAATGACTCGCTGGAGATGCAGCGCGCGTCATTGCGGCCGGGCGATCACGTGCTGCTGGTCGACGATGTGATCGCCACCGGCGGCACCATGCTCGCTGCGGTGGAGCTGGTGGCCAGGCTCGGCGGCACTGTCAGCGGCGTCGTGGCGTTGCTGGCAATCGGTCCTCTCGGCGGCACCGGGCAGCTGCTGCAGGCCGGGGTGGAAGCGCGCACGCTGCTGCGCAGTTGACAGAATATGGCGCCAAAGCAGGCGCAGCTCTCATTACCGCCCAACAGCCTGCCGTCTGCCGCGCAGGGCGAGACTTACTTCACATAAGCCGGATTCAGGGTTATGCAAACTCAGCTGCATAACAACAGCGGTTCACCAGTGTGGGCTGCAAACCCACCTGGAGACCGCTCATGGAACTGATCCTCATTCCTTCTCTGGCCACCCTCGCCCTGATTTCGATGCAGGCCATCGAGTTCTTCGGCACACGGCGGCTGGAGGAATAACTGTGCAGGGCAGACCGATCGATCACTTCGATCGCTGCCCGCGATCCGATCGCTAACGAGCGACCGGATATTTCGCAAACATTGCGGCCACCGCCGCATTGATGCGCTTCTCTGCCTCGGCACCCGTCAGCGCCGAGAGATCCAGATCCACTGATGCATGCCACAACGGCTGCAGCGGTGCGCCCGGCCCGACAGGGCTGCGGAACAGATCCACGGACACACGGCTCTCGCGATAGGCAGCGGGGTTGGAGCTGTCGACGTAGACAGAACCCATCGCCCCGGTACGGCCCCAGCCTCCCCAACCGGTGCCCACACCGAAGGTGATACGCGGCGAGTTGTATTCGTCGGGTGCTCCGCGCGTGCCAGACACGTAGCCGATCTGGCAGTCGCTGGCGCCCGGCGCTGCGGGCGTCATGCCATGAAGCTGCAGCCGGTGGGCAATCGCGTCGCGCAGCCGCTGGTCATTCAGCGGATTTCCAAACGCATCGGGCCGACCACCAGGCGCTTCGAGCCATGAGTAGGTGTGACAGGCACTGACGCTTGCCGCAGCGCTGGTATCGGAGCGCACATTGATCGTGCCACATCCAGCCAGTGCCGTTGCCGCGGCCAGACCCAGCAGCGCAGTGCGCAAGGCAGTTCCGTTCATCGTCGAGTCCTCCGGGAAATCATCAGACCACGGCTGCGCCCGTCAGTTCAGCACAAGGCGCGGCGCGCTCGGCATCGTGTCGCTACCAATATGCGCGCTCAAGTCACGCTGCGCCACCTGTGTCTGGAGATTATTTTACTGGGCCGCTCGTGACGGTGTCACACTCGCCGTTTACTCTTCTTTGGCACCCGGCCCGGGTGCCATTGCACCTTTCTGGGGAGAATACGGCCATGATCGGATACGTCACCTTGGGTACCAACGACCTGCCCCGCGCGTCGGCGTTCTACGACGCACTGCTCGCCGAAATGGGCGCACGGCGCATCATGGACTTTGGCCGGAGCATTGCCTGGGGCGTGGCCATGGACAAACCATCGCTGGCCGTCGGCCAGCCCTTCGATGGCCAGCCCGCAACCTTCGGCAATGTCGTAATGGTGGCGCTGGCGGGCGGTTCGAAGGACGTCGTCGACCGTGTTTACCACAAGGCCATCGCGCTGGGCGCAAAGGACGAGGGCCCGGCGGGTCCGCGCGGCGAGCAGTTCTATGCCGGCTACTTCCGCGACCTCGACGGCAACAAACTCAGCGTTTTCTGCATGATCTGAGTCGCCCACCGGCCCGCCGGACTCGCCCATTGGGCGTGCGTTGTGTAGATTGTCGGCCCCGATGACAGCCAATCTATACACGCGGCTCGCAGGCCGTTTCGATGCTGCGGCGTCCTTCGTCCGCAGCTCGGGCCGCAACGACTGCAGCTACGAGCAGCTCCACCGCCGCACCGCGCAGTGGGCCCACGCGTTGCGCGGGCTCGGGGTGATGCCCGGTGACCGCATTGCTGCGCAAATCGACAAGAGCCTGGACGGACTCGCCCTCTACCTCGGTACGCTGCGCGCCGGCGCCGCCTTCCTGCCATTGAACAGCGCCTACACTCCCGCCGAGATGGACTACTTCATCGGCGATGCCGAGCCGCGGCTGCTGGTCGTGGATCCCGGCAAGGCGGCATCACTCGTGCCGGTGGTCGCGACGCACAGCAACACGCTGCTGCGCACGCTGGGCAGCGACGGCATCAGTGGCGACCTGCTGGTGCAGGTGAATGCACAGCCCGACCGCTTCGACGACGTCCCGCGCAGCGGCAGCGACCTGGCTGCAATCCTGTACACCTCGGGCACCACCGGCCGCTCCAAGGGAGCGATGCTGACGCACGACAACCTGTGGTCCAACGCCGAAGTACTGCGCGAGGCCTGGCGCTACGGACGCAACGACGTGCTGCTGCACGCGCTGCCGATCTTCCACATCCACGGCCTGTTCGTCGCCATCAACCTGACGCTGGCGGCGGGCGCGTCACTGATCCTGCTGCCACGCTTCGAGCCGGACGCCGTCTTCAAAGTGCTTCCTCAATGCAGTGTGATGATGGGCGTGCCAACGTTCTACGTGCGCCTGTTGCAGGATGCACGGCTGGACGCCGACGCCACGCAACACCTGCGCCTGTTTGTCTCCGGCTCCGCCCCGCTGCTGGCCGATACGCATCGCGAATGGCGCGAACGCACCGGCCACGCCATCCTGGAACGCTACGGCATGACCGAGACCGGCATGAACGCGTCGAACCCTTACGAGGGTGATCGTGTCGCCGGCACCGTGGGCCTGCCGCTGCCAGGGGTGGCGATCCGCATCGCGGATCCGGACACCGGCGCGTCGCTGCCGGCGGGCACCGTGGGCATGATCGAGGTGCGCGGCCCGAATGTGTTTGCCGGCTACTGGCGCAACGCGGAGAAGACGCGTGCGGAATTCCGCGCCGACGGGCATTTCATCACCGGCGACCTGGGCCGGTTCGACGCGCGCGGCTACCTGCAGATCGTGGGCCGCGGCAAGGACCTGATCATCTCCGGCGGCTTCAATGTGTACCCGAAGGAAGTGGAAGAAGAGCTCGATGCGCTTCCCGGCGTCGCCGAGTCTGCCGTGATCGGCGTGCCGCACCGCGACTTCGGCGAAGGCGTCACCGCCGTGGTGGTCGCACCGCAGCGACCGACGGATCTGACAGAGGCGGCCATCCTCGCCCGATTGCGCGAACGGCTGGCTGCCTACAAATGCCCCAAGCGCGTAATA
>Ga0114969_10001533_pt1 | contig 19564 bp, 11 predicted proteins | sample M_130807_MF_Meta_FD_87316 | JGI IMG/M metagenome (GOLD analysis project Ga0114969, IMG submission 87316) | Freshwater microbial communities from Lake Montjoie, Canada to study carbon cycling - M_130807_MF_MetaG | ecosystem: Environmental > Aquatic > Freshwater > Lake | place: Lake Montjoie...
CACAGGACCTCCGGCCAGTTCGTCAGAAATGAAACCCTCTTTCAGTTCGAGCACCCCAGCAGTGATGCGGCAGGTGTGGAATCATCTCTTTTTCCTCCATTGGATCGAGCAGGCAGAGCGGCTCCAATCACTCCTTCCGAGAGGCTTAACGCTGGATTCCCATGATGGGCACGCCTACGTAGGCATCGTAGGATTCCAGATGAATTCGCTCCGGCCGATCGGTCTGCCGGCGGTGCCGTGGCTGTCTAATTTTGGGGAACTCAACGTTCGGCTCTATGTCCGCGATCATACCGGACGTCCTGGGGTCTATTTTCTGTCGCTGGATTGCGACCGAGCCATCGCTGTCTGGATTGCCCGGGTGTTCTTCAGCCTGCCGTATCGACACGCATCGATCCGTTTCGATGCGACAACCGAGGATTACACGCTGAATTGCCGCCGTTGGGGCTTCAACAAGGGACACGCTGATTACGCGTGGCGTCCGGTCTCAAGTCCCAAGGTGTCGGCACCGGGCACGCTGGAGTTCCACCTGCTTGAACGCTACCGGTTCTTCACTGAACGGCAGGGAATCTTGCAAGAAGGGCGTGTCAGTCATGCCCCCTACGAGGCCTCCAAGGCGCTCTTCTCCAAGTGGAGCGCGTTGCCATTGGCATGGAACGGCCTACCGATCCCCAACAGACCACCCGATCTAACACACTATTGCCGCGGGGTTTCCGTCGAAGCGCACGCCATAACTCCCGTCAGGGCTTGAAGACGGTCTGAAATTTCAGGCAAGGGTCTTTTTAAGACTCAGCGTTGCCCCAGCCATTGGGCCGCATTGGCCACAATCCGCAGAGCGTTCGGGTTGAAAAAGACCGGGTAGGTTTCGTGGCCAGGGCGAAAATAGAAAACGCGACCGCGACCCAGGTGCCACACCGATCCGCTGCGGAACCATTCCCCCGAAGCCCAATGCTCCTCAAGGACCACCTCGTCCGGGGAAGGTACATGAAAGGGTTCGTCATACATCTCGGTCTGCTCGATGGCGAAGGACTCGGGCACTCCTTGAGCGATCGGATGGCGCGGAAGGCGGATCCGGACCTCACTGGGCTTCCCGTCTCCCCGGTATGCGGGAAAGCAGCAGTTGGCCCTGAGCAGCCGAACCTCGACGGGGCCCTGCGGAGGACGGCGGTATTGGACCTCCGGCGACAAACGTTCCTTGTAACTCGGGGCCATCCAGGGGCGGGGCAACAAATCACTCTCGACGACCACAGCTCGACTCCGTTCGTTCTCAGGCAATGCTGCCAGTGCCCGAGCCAGCGCCACGGCATTCATGGCTCCCACGAAGGGGCGGGACCAATGAGCCGAATGGAGCGCCAGAAGCGATAACTTGCCGGAGCGGATCCTCTCGACGATTCGAGCAGCGGTCGCGGGCTCAATTTCAGCATGGCGGACATGACCCCACCAAACCAGCACGTCTACCGAATCCAGGTCCTTAAGCCCCTGCTCTGGGTCATCGATGCAAACCGATTCGACGGAAAGGCCAGAAACGGTCTTCAGGTGGTCTGCAATCTGATTGCCCAGCCAATTCGGATAGGCTTTTTTCTGGGCTGGCTGTCGCTCATCCCAAACGCGAACACGGATTCCGGAGGCTTGCGGTGTCTTGCAGCCCGCGGACGCCAAAACGGCAGTACCGCTCACTAACCATTCGCGACGGGAGATCATGAGCCACAGGGTCCTCTGAAACATCCACGCAGGCAATACCCTCAAATGCCCCCGCCGCGTGGAGCCGACTTCGTCAAAGTGCTGGGAGCCGAGGAGCAAGGCAGTGTTATAAAAATAAGATAGAGTGGCCCCTTTTGTGTAAAAAGGTGGGACCGACCCCGAGCCGATTTGGCGGAGGGGAGGGAGGACTCCCGGATTGCTTCAAGGGACGTGGTTTTGTCATGGTGGGGATCAAATATGTCGAGGCGGCAATACCCGTTCCATCTGATTGAACCCCGGTGGCAGCGGCACTGGGCGGCAGAGCAGACCTTCCGGGCGTGGAACCCGGGAGACCACATTCCGGAATCCCACCCCTTCGGGCTGCGCCATGATCTGGCGGGCCGGGCGGCGGCGGCTTCCGATTTGCCGCCGAAATTCTATATTCTCGACATGTTCCCCTACCCTTCGGGGGCCGGCTTGCATGTCGGGCATCCCGAGGGCTACACGGCGACGGACATCCTCGCGCGGTATCGCAGGGCCCAGGGCTTCAATGTGCTGCATCCGATGGGCTGGGACTCGTTCGGGCTGCCGGCCGAGCAGTACGCAGTGAAAACCGGGCAGCACCCGCGGATCACCACCGAGACCAACATCGCCAACTTCACGCGCCAAATCCAATCGCTGGGCTTTAGCTACGATTGGTCGCGCGAGTTGGCTACCACCGATCCAGAATACTTTCGCTGGACCCAGTGGATCTTCCTGAAGATCTACAATTCGTGGTTTAACCCGGCCACAAACAAGGCCGAGCCCATCGAGACGCTGACCTATCCGGCCGACTGCCGGACCGAGGCCCAACAGCGGGCCCATCGCGATTCCAAGCGCTTGGCCTATGTTTGCGAGGCTCCGGTCAATTGGTGCCCTGAGCTGGGAACGGTGCTGGCTAACGAAGAGGTGATTGATGGCAAAAGCGAGGTCGGCGGGTTCCCAGTCGTCCGCAAACCCATGCGCCAGTGGATGCTGCGCATCACCGCCTATGCCGAGAAGCTCCTGGCCGACCTGAACACGATCGAGTGGTCCGACTCGCTCAAGGAGATGCAGCGCAACTGGATTGGCCGCAGCGAGGGCGCTGAGGTCGATTTCCAGGTGGATGGCCTGTCAGAGAAGATCCGGGTGTTCACCACGCGGCCCGATACTCTATTCGGAGCAACTTACATGGTGTTGTCGCCGGAGCACCGACTCGTCGCGGGCCTCACCACACCGGCGCAGGCAGCCGCGGTGAGGCAGTATCAGCAATTTGCCACCACGAAGTCCGACCTCGAGCGCACCGAACTCGCCAAAGACAAAACCGGCGTCTGGACCGGCGCCTTTGCCATCAACCCGGTGACCGGAGGGAATATTCCCATTTGGATCGCAGACTACGTCCTCGCGAGCTACGGCACCGGGGCCATCATGGCCGTGCCCGCCCACGATGAGCGGGATTTCGAGTTCGCCCAGAAGTTCGAGCTGCCCGTGGTGCAGGTGGTGCAGCCGCCCGATGCAACGACCGAGTGGCAGGGCTTTTGCGACGAGGGAACGGCCGTGAATTCGAGCAGTGCAGAGCTCTCGCTCGACGGACTGCCCACCGCGGAGGCCAAGCGGCAGATCACCGTCTGGTTAGAGTCCAAAGGGCTCGGCCAGAAGACGGTCAACTTCAAGCTGCGGGACTGGCTCTTCAGCCGCCAGCGCTACTGGGGAGAACCCTTTCCGATCCTTTGGCGCACAGACGCTGAGGGCAATCGGTACCACGAGGCACTGCCCGAGACGGCTCTGCCGCTGATGCCGCCGACCCTGGAAGACTACAAGCCCACGACCGATGGCCAACCCCCGCTGGCCCGCGCCCACGATTGGTTGCACCTGCCCGACGGATCCACCCGCGAGACCAACACGATGCCGCAGTGGGCGGGTTCCTGCTGGTATTACCTGCGCTACCTCGACGCGAAGAATAAACAGAGCTTCGTCAGCCCGGAGGTCGAGACTTACTGGATGAAGTCCGGAGGTAAAACCCCGGGGGTGGACCTCTACGTCGGTGGCACTGAACACGCCGTTTTGCACCTGCTGTATGCCCGCTTCTGGCACAAGGTTTTGTTCGACCTAGGACAGGTCTCGACCGCCGAGCCCTTCTTCAAGCTGGTGAACCAAGGGCTGATCTTGGGCGAAGATGGGCAAAAGATGTCCAAATCCCGCGGCAACGTGGTGAACCCGGACGACGTGCTGGTGGAGTACGGGGCCGATGCGTTCCGTCTCTATGAAATGTTCATGGGACCCCTGCAGGACACCAAACCCTGGAACACTCAGGGCGTGGAAGGCGTGTACCGCTTTCTGGGGCGTGTGTGGCGCCTCTTCGTGGACGAGAAGGCTGAGACGGATTACGAGCAGGCCTCGACGGTCGCCGCCAGCGGTGAGGCTTCTTCGGACGAATCGGCCCGACTCCTCGACTTGATCCGCCTTTCGCCGCTGATCTGCGATGCGGCCCCGACCCCGGCCCAGCTCAAGCTGCTGCACGAGTGCATTCGCAAAGTAACCCACGATCTGGAGCACCTGCAGTTCAACACGGCCATTTCGGCCATGATGGTGTTCATTAATGGGGCCATGACCTGGGAAAACCGCCCGTCGGTTCTCCTCCGATCCTTCCTGCAATTGCTGGCACCGTTTTCACCGCACTTGGCTGAAGAACTCTGGCAGCGCTTGCACCAGCACCAGGGTCTTGCGGTGCCGTCGCTGACCTATGCTCCTTGGCCTGCTTTCGATCCGGCTCTTCTGGTTGAGACCGACATGGAGTTGCCCGTGCAGGTCAACGGCAAGCTGCGCGATGTGATCCGGATGCCGGTCAACGCCAGTGCCGCCGAAATCGAGGCGGCTGCGCTCAAGGCCGAGAAAGCACTGCCCTTCCTCGCCGGCAAGACCGTGAAGAAGGTCATCGTCGTTCCGCGCAAAATGGTCAACGTGGTGGTGACCTGAGCCGACACACACGTTCGCAGCATGAAATCGCTCACGAAACACCTCACCCCGGACGAACTTCGCATCGTCTGGATCCTGACGGCCGTGTTGCTCTTGGGCATCGGCGGCAGGATCTGGATCGTCAGTCACCCCGTGTCCGCCTCCCGGGGTCCTTCAACCTCCAGTCCAGCATCCGTCCAGACCCCCTGAATGGAACTCCCACGCCCCAAAGACCCGATCGCCGATCTAGTGGCCATCGATGGTCGGTATCACCGGGACGCCTACCTCTTTTTGAGGGATGCCCTGGAGTACTCCCAGCGCATTCTCAAACGGGAAGTCGGTAATAAGACCCGTCACATCACCGGCCAAGAATTGCTGGAAGGCATCCGCGAGTTCGCGCTGAAGGAGTACGGCCCGATGACGCTGACCGTGCTTTCGGAATGGGGCATCCACCGTGCCGAAGATTTTGGGGAAATCGTCTTCAACATGGTGGAGCACGGCATCCTCTCCAAGACCGAGACCGACTCTCGGAAGGATTTTCAGGGCGGCTACGATTTCGAGAAGGCCTTCCGCGCCCCCTTCCAGCCGTCGGGCCGCGTGGCTTGATCGGGACACTACCTCAACACTCGTCTACCACTCGGCACGACTCTGGCTTCCAGGGCTCCATGGATCCGGCCAACGCCGGAGCCGGAACCTGAATCCTCTTGAAACCCACTGCTCCACGCCCTGCCCCTTCGGACGTCCTGTTCATGCTCACGGTGGGCGCCATGTGGGGGCTTCATGGTCCGCTGCTCAAGCTCGCCTACCGGGCCGGACTGAACTTCGCCCTGGTCTCGGTCGGAGAATACGCCATCGCGACCTTGGCTTTCGCACTGGCCTGCTGGGTGGGACGAGTCCCATGGCCTCGAGAAGACCGCGGCTTCTGGCTGCGGATGCTCCTGGGCGGACTGGTGGGCAGTGGCGTGGTGCTCTTCCTGTTCTGGTCGTACCAGCTTGGCCCCGTTCCGGTCGGAGCCACCCTGCTGTTCTTGTACGTGCCATTCACTTCGATCCTAGCAGCCTTGGTGCATCGCCGCTGGCCGCCGGTTCGGGAGATTGTTTCCGTGTGTCTGGTGACCGCGGGCGCCGTACTGGCCACCGACTTCATGGGCTCTGCCGGTCCTGATAGCTTGAAGGGAGCCCCTCAGGCCGTGCTGGCAGCGCTGTGTTTCGCCGGGTTTTTCATGATCTCGGCGGGCCTCGGGAATCGATCGACTCCGTTGTTTCGCTCTTTTTTCTTCTCGGCCCTATCGGGGCTGATCTTGCTGGTCGTGACTCTGGCGGCCGGTTGGTCCTTGAGCGCTCCAGCAACGGGTGTCTGGGGAACCGTGCTATGGCTGAGCCTCCTCAGTGGCGTCGGGCAACTGGTACCGGTATTTCTCATGATGAAATCGGCCCACCGGCTCGGTGGCGGGTTGGGCAGCATCCTCACTTCACTGGAACTTCCGGTGGCCGTGGGCCTGTCTGCCCTGATGCTGGGTGATCCGCTGCGACTCTCCCAACTGGGCGGCATCGCACTCATCATCGCCGGAATCGCTCTGCCACACCTTCGACTGGGTCCGGTTCCTGCTTCCGCTGCTTCGGAATGAGCGAATTGATTCCCGTCATTGATTTCTCCCCGTTTTTCACCGGACCTACAGGCCGACACCGCGTCGGATCGGAAGTGTTCAAGGCGGCTCAAGAGACTGGCTTCATGTACCTGAAGGGGCACGGCATCACCTCGAAGCGCGTCTCCGAAGCCTTTGGTCTGGCTCAAGGCTTCTTCAGGCTTCCTCTAAACTCCAAGGAACGCCACCTGCGGACGGCCGGTAATTTCGGTTATCAAGCCTTGGCTCAAGAAGCCTTGGATCCCACACAGCCTCCCGACTTGAAGGAGGATTTCACCATGCGCAATGCCACGGGGATCTCCGCCTCAGATCCGCGCTGGCCGTCCGATGCATTCCGGACCGAAGCCACGGGTTTCTATGGGGAATGCCGACAACTCGCGGCCCAGGTGATGCAAGCCTTCGCCTTGGCATTGCAAGTGCCGGAAGGTTTCTTTGACGACAAACACACCGGCAAGACCCAGACCCTGCGATTCTTGCACTACCCGCCCAACCGCAGTGTCCGACCCGGGCAATTGGGAGCCGGGGCCCACACCGATTACGGGACCCTGACCTTGCTCTTTCAGGACACTGCCGGCGGGTTGGAAGTGCAAAACACCGCCGGCCAATGGGTGCCTGCGCCACCCATACCCGATACGGTGGTGGTCAACACCGGAGACCTGCTGGCCCGTTGGAGCAATGAGGTGCTCCGTTCCACCCCGCACCGAGTGCAAGTGCGCCCGGAGTCCGCCGCGGCCGGACGCCTTTCCATCGCCTTCTTCAGCGATCCCGATCCCGAGGTGCTGGTGCAAACAATTCCCTCCTGCATCACCGCCGATCGGCCCGCTCGCCACGCTCCAATCCTAGCCGGAGCGCACATCGAGGAGCGCATCCGCGTCTCCATGCAACAGGCGTCCCTGGCTCCCAAAGCCTGAGGCCCCGCACAGCGTCTGCCCCACCCGGCTCCACCCCCATTCCCGCCCTCTCATGACAACCTGCGCCACCTTCGATTCGATGCCCTATTACTCCAGCCTCGGCCTGCCGACCGAGCGCGACGGCCTGGAGCAGTTCGACCATCTCCAAGCCTACCGACGCCTGGGGCCCATTTATCAACTGAGCTTCCGGGGAGAGCGTCATGTGGTCATTGCCGGGATGGAGGCCAACGAGGCGGCCTGGCGCAACCCGGACCAGTGGTCGTACCACGAGGCCCTGGTCCCCTTCCGAGAAATGATGGGGCCGACCCATGTGACCCAACTCGACGGCGATCCGCACCGACGCAAACGGCGCAACTTGCGCAATGGGTTCGCCATGAGTGCGGTCGTCCGCCACCTGCCGGTCATCGACACAATCCTCCGCGAGGAGTTTGCGCAGGCCTGCGCTCGTCCAGTCCGGTTGCACGATTTCTTCATGACGGCCCTCACCCGGGCCAACAGTAAGACCGTGCTGCACTGCGATCTGGATGCCGAGGCGTTGGCGCACTTCATCGTCTTCGAGGAGGAGTTCATCTCGGGCACCATTCTGGGAGAAGCCCGACACGCTCACTACGCGCGGCCCGACTTCGTGGCCCATCGAGAGTTTGTCTTCGGATTCCTGCGCGAAGTGGTTTCCCGACGCCTCGCTGGCGAAACGCGTCCCGACAGTTTTCAGGACATGATCACCGATCGCCGTGAACGCGGTGAACCGCTGGATCTCGAGGAACTCATTCCGGAAGCCTATTTGCTGCTCATGGCGGGCACCGGAAACACCGCCAAAATGCTCAATTGCGGTCTGCAACACCTCCTAGCCAACCCGGAATGGCTTCGCCTGCTGGAGGAGGAATTGTCGGGCTACCGGGTGGATCAATTCATGGCCGGCATGGGCGCGTTCCCCCGCCTCAAGGGCACATTGATGGAGATGGAACGCATGTTTCCCGCCGCGCCGGTGCTCTCGCGGGTCGTTGAAGAGACCTTCAGCTTCTGCGGTTTCGAACTGCCGCGTGGCACTCGAGTGCTGCACTTGCAAACCCTGCCGCACTTCCTGAAGGAGGTGTACACAGACCCGTATCGCTTCGACCCATCGCGATGGATCGACCGGGAATACCCTAAGAAAGCCCACGGCACCTTCGGCGGCAGCACCCACATCTGTCTGGGCATGAACTTGGTCCGGATCCACGCTCCGGTGGCCATTGCCAACTTGCTCCGGGATTACCGGGTGCGCTTGGGAGGAGAACCGGAAATCTCAGTAAACCTGAATTATGGGGTCCCGCAGGCCGCACACCTGACGGCCGAATGGACCCCTCGCATTTTGACCAACCCTTTGGTTTCTCCTGCCCCAGTTGCCCAAAGTTAGCCATGGGGTATTCCTCCAGCCGTTCTATCGCCATGCGAATCCCTCACTACACCGCCTCCGCCGAGTTCACCCGATTCGTGCGGGCAATGCCCAAGACCGAGACCCACCTGCACCTCGAAGGTTCGACCCCCATCGAACTGCTGCGGGAACTCGAACCGGAACGCTTCAGCGCTCCTCCGCCCTTCTGGTCTCCGGAATTCCGGTACACGAGCTTCGATCAGTTCATGGGGCTGTACGACGAGTACTGCATGAACTTCTACACGTCGGCCCAGCGCTACCACGATGCGGCCAAGATCGTCTTGGCCACCTGTGCCGAACAGGGCACCCGCTATGTCGAGACCAGCATCCACCTGCCGGGACTAACCGCGGTGAAAGACTCCGGCCCGGAGATCCTGGCCGCCATCCGTCAGGCGGCCCCTCCAGGAATGGAAGTCCGGATCTTCGCCGGTATGTGCCACAACGACTATGCCATGCATGGTGAGCTCATCGAGGCGGCGCTGGGCTGGGACGACCTCGCCGGCATCGACCTGCACGGACCAGAGTACTGGCGGATGGAGACTTGGAGCATCGATGTCTGGCATCGCGCGCAAGCGGCCGGCAAGTCAACCAAGGCCCACGCCGGCGAGTTCATGCCGGCTCCCTTCGTGCGCTGGATCCTCGACAACCTCGGTGTCCGCCGGATCGAGCACGGGGTGCGATCGATCGAGGATCCGGAACTGGTGCGTCATCTGGCTCGTCAACGCATCACCCTGGATGTCTGCCCGATTAGCAACGTGAAGCTGGCTGTGCAGGGAGTCCCCTCCATGGCTGCCCATCCCATCCGAGCCCTCTTCGACGCCGGCGTACCGGTCACCATCAACTCCGACGACACCTTCTTCTTTGGAAATCGATTGGAAGAGGAGTACTTCGCACTCCATCAGGAGTTGGGTTTTTCAAAAGCCGAGCTGGCGCGGATCGCCCTGAACGGCATCGAAATCGCTCTGCTCAGTCCGGAGAAAAAACAGGCGCTGGTGGCCGAGTGGCGGGCCTTTGTGGCGGCCGAGTCCCTGGACTTGGCGATAGCCGAGGGGTCAAACCGCTTCGTGGGATGATTTTTCCATGAACACGGGCACCGCGAGCATCACGCCCGACATGGCCAGGTAGCCGATCACCCATTTCCAGCCCGGCTTGAGCACCCCAACGATGTCGGCGGTGATAAATCCGAAGCTGTGAATGAAACCAACGGCCGCCAGCAGCGCGCCCGCGGCGAACCACACGGCCGCCTGGCGGAACTTCTGGTCGATGATGCACACGGTCGCCGCGGACAAGATGAGGCAACTCAAGAAATACCCCTGCTCGAGGGCGAACATGCCCTCCGCATGGAAGTTGCGCGCCTTGAGGATGCTATCGAGCAGTTCCTGTCGGAAGGGATTGGCCACCGTACCGACGCCGACGCCAGCCATGACGTTCTTGGCCACCAGAGCACAATAACCGGCGATGGCCGGAAAAAGGCCGACGATGACGGCCGGAATGTGTCGGCGCGGAATGGCATCCATCGCCTGAGTTCCCATGGAAATGCCGATCCATATCAGAATAGCCATGCCCGCTTCCACCGGAATGGACCAGGCCAAAAGACTCAGGGATCCGGTCAGGCAAACGAAGGTCACGAAAATGGCGTTGAGGGTCGAGTACCCCGCCCTGGAACCGATGGCCTTCCAACCGGGATGGCCGATGTAGAGGGTCGTGGGATACGGCGACCCGAACACCGCCGAGAGCAGGGTTCCCACTCCATTGATAATCAAGGAAGGGCGTGTTTCATAGCGATCGCCCGCCGCCTCCGCCGAACCCAACACCTGCATGGATCCCACCACGTTCACCACGCCCATAGGCAAGATGATGCTGAAGAAGGGCAAGAGATACGGCAGGCTGTCCCGAAGCGCTTTCAAGGCCGGTACGGGAAGGTGCAGCCCAAGATGACTCAAGTTCAGCGGATAGGCCGGGGCTGGCGAGGGCAATCCCGCCCAGTTCAGCCCCCAGGCTCCGAGGGTTCCCAACGAAACAATTACCAGTCCGCCGGGGATGCCGCCTTTAAAACGGTAGCCACCATAATAGACCACCAAGGCAATGGCCAAGGTTCCCATGCCGATGAGCGGATAAACCCAGGCCCGGAACAGGAAATCCATGGCGATAAAGAACACGCCGATGCCGGCCAGTGCGGCCAATAGAGCGGCCAACGGCGTGACGCGTCGCAGATGGTGCAAGAAGAACGAACCCGCGAACTCGATCAGGCCCGATCCCACGCAGGCGGCGATTCCGGCCAACCAAGCGATCTCGTCGGCCTTGGGCTTCGGTAGGCCCTGAGCGAGGGCCATTTGCTGCGCGGGGTACATGACCAGCAGCGAATAGATAATCACCGTGACCAAATTGAATCCGTAGGGCAGCGCACAAACATCATCCCGCCCCTCCCGAGCCGCCAATCGCAAGGCTTGGCGGGCGTACATGAGGTTCCCGAAGACCAGACCGACCGCAGAAGCCGGAAGGATGCGGCCAAAGTACAATTCCGGAGAAAACCCCAGCAGTCCCAGGCAGAAGCCGGTCATCAGCAGCAAGTTTACAAGGCTGTCGAGGCCCAGGGCGAAAAAGCCGTCCAGGTCTCCTTTGACAAAAGGTTTCATTGGGATGTTTGAGAATCGGAAACAGCAAAACCAACAGGGGCAAAACCGATGCTCATTCCGGGAAGCATTTGATATGCCGCTGGAGCCTTAGAGAGCGCCGACGCCTCTACCGGCGATCCGCACTCGATCGGCCCCAGAGTTTTTTGGAACGTCAAGAGTTTTAGCTCATGGGGTGCCCGACGGCGCCTTGTGAAGCGACCGATCGACGTCTAGTCTTTGGTTCATGCTTCTCCGTGGATGGATCGCGGGCTTTGTCGTGGCGTTGAGCTGTCTCATCTCCGCCACCGCGCAAGACGCCCGGTTCATCCGACTGCGCAATTCCACGGTCACCACCCCGCCTGCACCCAATTCCAAAGCTCGGGCCGCCGCCGTGACGGCCGGAAAACCTCCCGTCTCTGGCCTGTTCCTCATCCAGTTGGAGGGCCCCCTCTCAGCCGAACACCGTGAAACCCTGCAGTCCAAACGGCTGCGCCTGCTGAACCCGGTTCCGGACGACTCCTTTGTTTGCCACCTCGACGCCGCCTCGACGGCGGAGATCCGGGCCATTCCGTTCGTCCGGTGGCTGGGCGAATACCAACCCGAGTGGCGAATGGACCGCCGCCTGACCGCCGCGATGGCCGCCGAGCCCCGAGTCCCCCGAAACATCCGCCTGCTGCTCAGACCTCAGACCCCGCCCGCTGCATTGATTTCAGCGCTGCGCCAGTTCAGCGGGCCCGTCCACCGCACCGAGACCGCCTTCGGTATCTTTCTGGGTGGCACGACCAGTCCCGGGCGCATCCTGGAGCTAGCGCGATCGGAGACAGTGCTGTGGATTGAGCCTGCGGGCCGAATGAAGCTCGTGGACGAGATCGCCACCGAACTCCTGATGGGCGATGACGGTACTCCCGGAAAACCCGCCCGAGTCCATAATTTAGGCTTTGATGGACGCGGGGTCACCGTCGCGGTCGCCGACTCCGGCCTCGACACAGGTGAAACCGAGACCATGCACCGTGACCTCAACGGACGGGTGGATGCCTTCTTTGCCTACGGCGGCCTAGAGGATGCCTCCGACGAACACAGCCACGGCACGCACTGCGCCGGAATCGTGGCCGGCAGCGGTGCCATTGGCACCCAAGATGGCAACGGTTACCTCTGGGGCTTGGGCGTGGCTCCCGGAGCGCACCTCGTGGCCCAGCGCATTTTCGACGGAACCGGTGAGTACTACGCGCCCCCCAGTTATGAAGCCTTAACCCGAGATGCCGTCCGCAGCGGAGCTTATGTCGGATCCAACTCCTGGGGTGACGACACGCAAGGGCGCTACGACCTCAGCGCCGCAGAATTTGATGCGCTCGTGCGGGACGCCGATTCACGGACTCCCGGAGAACAGCCCTACATTCTCGAATTCAGCGCCGGCAATTCAGGGCCAGGCGAGCAGACCATCGGTTCACCGGCCGTGGCCAAAAACGTGATCGCCACTGGCGCTTGCCAGAACGACCGCTTCGATTTGGCGCTCTATGCGGAGGGGTCTGAGACCATGGCTGATTTCTCCAGCCGCGGTCCGGCTGAAGACGGCCGCATCAAACCCGACATCACCGCTCCGGGTACCTGGATTGCCTCACTTAAAAGCCAATTGGCCAGCGACGCCAATGCCTGGCTCGGGATTGACGAGAACTACCTTTTTCAAGGGGGCACCTCCCAGGCGGGTCCGCATATTAGCGGAGCCTGCGCGGTGTTTGTGCAGTGGTACCGGGAGACTCAAGGTGGACTCACCCCATCGCCCGCGCTAGTGAAGGCCTCACTCATTAATTCGGCCGTCGACATGACTTCGGGCGAAGTGCCCGTCGACACCGACGATGAAGAAGCCGGCACCATGCTGGTGGTTGGCGGCACGCCCCCGGTTCCCAACAATGACGAGGGATGGGGGCGATGCGATGTGGCCGCGCTCATCACCGGGGAGCGCCGCTTCAATTTTACCGATCAGGGCCTCGGGCTAAAAACGGGAGCCTTCTCCGAAAAACGACTCATCGTGGGGGCTGACGACGCGCTGAAAGTCACCCTCGCCTACACCGATGTCCCGGGACTTCCCGCAGCCATCCCGGCCTTGGTCAACGACCTAGACCTAGAGGTGGTCTCGCCCGATGGCCGCATCTTCCGAGGCAACGCCTTTCTCGATGGCGAATCGATGGCCGACACCGCTGAGGGCGACCGAATCAACAACGTGGAAGGCGTTTGGATTAGCAATCCGGCCGCCGGCGAATGGATCCTCCGAGTCCGGGCCCAACGGGTGCTCCAAGATGTCCACGGCCGGACCAATGCCTCGCCCGAGCAAGACTTCGCCCTGGTGGCCTCGGGCCAAATCCCCTTCCCCGGCGAGGGAGTGGTTTCGTGGGACAAAGAGACCTATCCGGCCCCGTCTATCGCCCAAATTCGACTGGTGGACACCGATCTGCGCAATCAGGCGAGCGCCACGGTCACCGTCGCCTCCGATTCGCAGCCAGTCCCGCTGACCCTCACCCTCCTGCCCAGTGGCTCAGGCGGCACGTTCACTGGGGTCGTATCGCTGGTCACGTCCACGAAGGCAGGCAGCCTGACGGTGGCCAACGGGAACACCCTCACCATTTCGTACACCGACGCCTCACCGGCGGGCCTCCGCACTCGGAGCGCCACCATCGACCTCAACCCGCCCGTGCTCGATTCCGTCCGGGCCATCCAGCGTTTTGGTCGGACCACCTTGCGTTTCAATGCCAGCGAACCGGTGAGATCGGTGGCGGTCATTAACCCGATCAACGGACCCTCCTTCGCCGTGACCAATGCCTACTACCGCACCTCACCCGAGCTGTTCCTGCCAGAATTGGTGCCAGACCAGATTTACCGCTACTTCATCGTGGCAACGGACGGAGCAGGCAATGGGCAAACCAACGACAACGCAGGGCGGTACTACTTCTTTACCGCGACCCGGCCGGCGAAAGCCCTTTTGCTGTACTCGCCCGAGACCACCTTCGAGCAACTGAACCTGCCCTTCCCCGGCATCGAACACTGGACCCAACCCCTCGACGCCCTCGGCATCGATTACGAAGTCTGGAACTTTGCCGAGACCAACACCGTCCCTTCCGCCGCCCTGCTCTCCGCATACCGCGTGGTGCTCTGGCGTCCCGAAGATCTGGCCACCCTGCCCGCAGGCTTGGCCTCCGGACTGTCGACCTATGTCGCCGGTGGGGGAGCGCTCTTCTCGGCGTCCTCCGAGGTCTTGAGCCGATTGTCTCCGGCGGAGCAGTCGTTCCGCACCAATGTGCTGCACGTGGCCGACTTCACCGAAGATGCGGGTGCCACCCTCGTTAACGGCATCAACGGAGATCCGATCACCGCCGGCCTCGCCATTGATCTGGATTATCAGGAGTTCCCCGACCTGGGGTCGCTGCTCGACTTTTCGACCTTCCCAGACGCCCTGCGACCCACCGGCGATGCGACCTCCATCCTCACCCAAGACGAGGGTCGGATCATCGGCCTGCGCTATCCGCGGACCGGCAATGACAGTCCAGGACGGGTGGTTTTTCTGTCGATCCCATGGGAGTCCCTTCCGACAGAGGCGGAAGCCCCGAACAACAAGGTCACCGTGCTCGGCCGGGCCCTCGACTTTCTGGTGCCGGGATTGCGCGGTGGCTCGAGTGTGACCTTTCACCAACCGGCCTACACGCTGCCTTCGGCCGCCATGATCGAGGTGAATGACGCGGCCCGTTCGGGGCAGAAACGAGTCACCCTGCAAATCACCAGCACCTCAGATTCAAAAGGGTTTGAGTTACCCTTGGCCGAGACCCCTTTGAAGGGTGTGTTTCGGGGCCGGATCACCCTGGGCACCACAGCGACCGACACCAACTCCCTGCGACTGCGCTGCGCCCATGGGGATTTTCTTAACGCCTCTTACAACAACGCCTCCGGAGTAGCCCTGTCGGCCCAAGCCATCATCGACACGGCGCCCCCAGTGATTAGCGCGGTAGTTTTTGATCCTGCCTACAATGAAGCAACCGTTTCTTGGACCACCGACAAACCCACCGACACCCTGGTGCGCTTCGGCGAGAGCAGTGGCGACGATTCACTGCTCACCCGCACCGCCTACTCGGCGGACCTGACCACCGAGCACGAAATCCAGATCTCGGGCCTCCAACCCGATCGTGACTACTACTTCCTGCCCGTAAGCCAAGATGAAGCCGGCAATGCGGTGACGGCGCGTCTAGCGGGGCGGTCGTTCCGCCTGCGCACCCTGCGACCTCTTGATGCCCCTTGGCAGGACTCCCTGGAGAAGGGGCGGTCGGGATGGGCCACCTTCGATGACACGGCCTTCGACGAAGAAACTGGAGAGAACTTACTCAATACCACTTGGCAGTTTGGGACACCGTCCAACCGATACGGAATCCGCCCCCATAGCGGTACCCACTGCTGGGCCACCAACCTCGAAGGACAACCGGTCGATACGGCCATTGCTGACCTGCTCAGTCCTGCCATCGATCTTCGAGGTGGCAACACCGCCCGCCTGAAGTTCCGCACCTGGTACGACACCACCGAACGCAGCGACCTCTTGGACTTCGAACTCTGCCAGGTGGCTATTAGCACCAACAATGGCGCTCAGTGGAGCGACCTCGTGGGCTTCGGTTTCGGGGAAGTTTCAGCCGATTGGGAAGCGGTGGACGTCGACATCAGCCGATTCGCGGGGCACGTCGTCCGGATCCGCTTCAACTACCAACTCATGAGTTTTGAAACGACCGACCGTCCGGGCTGGTTTGTGGATGATCTGGAAATTTCCCTGACTCAGAATCAATCGTCGTCGTTCTCCATCACCAACAATTTGGCGCAAGCCACGTTCAATATCCGAGGGCCGACTAACTTTACGGCGGTTGTTGGATCCGGCCGCTGGTTCAATGTGCCCAATGCGGTTCCCGGCGAGTACGTAGTCCGATGGTCGCCCGTGGAGCATTACCTCACCCCCCCTGCGGTGACGAACCGCGTGAGCACCAACGCGCTGGTGATTAACGGCCGCTACGAGTTCCCCGATGCCAATAAAAATGGGATCTCCGACCTGTGGGAAAACTCCTACTTTGGCCGCATTCTGGGAGACGATGCCGCGCCCGGAACTGATTCCGATGGCGATGGGTTCTCCAATCACTCTGAGTTCCAGGCGGGAACCGATCCCAAGGATCCGGCTTCCGGTCTCCGACTCAATCTCCCCTCCGGGGGAGTGAATGCGCCGATTCGGGTCTCCTGGCCCAGCCAAGCGCGTCGAGAATACTTGCTGGAGATCAGCGACGATCTCCAGCGCTGGACCATCGCCAGCGACCCACGCATCGGGACCGGCGGCCTACTGACCAACACTATCCCCGCCCTGCTGGGACAAGGTCGCTATTACTTCCGAGTACGCGTCCAACCTTGAGGGGAAAAGAATTCCGTCGCAGCGCTATCGCAAAGGGGGCCGAGCCCCTTCCTGATCACCGGCAGAAATGAAAGTGGCCCGATCCCACAGCGCAGGATCGGACCAATCGACAGCTCCAGCGGAGAACGCTCAGTGCTTCTTGGGCTGAGCGGCCTCCCAGGTGGCGTGGTCTACCTTGCGGGCCGCGTGGGTGAAGACGAAGACCCCCTTCTTGTTGCCCACCACGATGTCCGGCAAACCATCACGGTTGTAGTCCACCGCCTTCACCTCGGTGCCCACTCCAGAAGCGTCGTCGATGATGTGGGGCACGAAGTTTACCGACCGGTCGGCCCCTCGTTGCAATTGGAACCAGTACAGCACCGGTGCGGCGCCGGAGTCGGCATCGCCCGTCGGCCCATGCGCCCAGAAACGCTTGCCGGTCACGATGTCCTTGAGTCCGTCGCCATCGATGTCCACCAAATCAATGCCATGGAGTTGGCTAAACTTCACGCCGTAGGCGTTCTCAGAGACCTCCTTGTTCATGATGATGTGCTCCTTGAAGTGACTCTCAGAGCCGACCTTTGACTGCTCATACCAGGCCAATCCATACCCATGGGCCGCGAGGCTGGTGATGACATCATTCAGCCCATCGCCGTTGACGTCATAGGCATACATTTGCGAGCCGCCTAAGCCGAAGGAAACCGGGTGGTGCTGCCACACCGGGTCACCAGCCAGCGAGGCGGGCTGCTCCCACCAACCGTCCTTTTCGAGCAGGTCCATACGGCCGTCGCCATTGACGTCACCCACACCGAGACCATGGGTGAACCGGTGGTACTTCTTGTCGGGTGACAGCGGATGCCACGTGAACGGGGCTGTGGGGTTCTTAATATTCGGAGAGGCGTACCCGTAGTGCCCCTTGCTGGAGCAGACAATTTCCGGATGACCGTCGCCAGTGATGTCCACCCAGCGGGGGGACTCGTTGTCGGTGACATCCAGCGCGACATGGCGCTTCCAATGGGTGGTGACGCCTTTGCCTGGGTTCTCGAACCACCAGGAATTCTCGCCAGGGAAACCCAAGATCAAAATGTCAGTCCAGCCATCACCGTTGATGTCGGCCGAATGAGCGAAGAAATTGGCACTGTATTCGTTCTCATTGCCCAACCCGCCCTTGTAACCACGGAAGGTCACCTCGGCCCCGTTGCGCTTGCTCTTGGAAACGCGGTCGGCCGGAGCGTATTCATGGCGCACCTTGAAGGTGGGGCCTTCATACCAGAACGGGCCCGAAATCACATCAGCCACACCGTCCCGGTTAATATCCCCAAAACATGCGCCCTCCGCCCAAAACTCATTGCTCAGTTCCTGTTTGAAAAACGAGTGAAGCCGCGGCGTAGAGGCCTCGGAATGCAAGTAGGCGCACCCGGTTGAAAACAACCCTATCGCAGCGGTGGCCAGCAAGAGACGGACGGAGTCAGGAGGAATTCGGAGGTGCATGGAACTCTTGTCGCGGTCGATCGATCGGAGGTCAAGGCACGAATCCCCGGTCCAAATTCCAGGACCCTTCGAGACAAAAATGGTTCACGCACCCACCCTCCCGCCGATAGCCTCAGCACCATGGTCGAGCAACCAGCCCGTTCGGGAGCGCGCACCTACCACGGAATCGCGGTTTCGGATGGTGTGGCTCATGCCCGCATTTTGCGGGTAGGGCAGGTCCGACGTCAGATCTCGCGGGACAAGGTCGCGCCCGAGGCAATTGAGAGCGAGGTCGAGCGCCTCAACCGGGCTCTTCTGGACACCCGGCATGACATCCAAAAGGTGCGAGATCAGGTTTCCGCGGCGATGGGAGCCGACGAGGCCGGCCTCTTCGAAGCTCACCTGCTGGTGCTGGAAGACTCCACCTTGCTTAACGAAGTTCTGCGCAAGATCCGCAGCGAGCACAGTTGTTCAGAGGCCGCATTCCATGACGTGTTTGAAAAGTACGTCTTGGTGCTGAGTTCGGTAGATGACGCCTACCTGCGGGAGCGAGCCGCAGATTTGCGCGACGTGGCCGGTCGAGTGCTGGATCACCTCTCGGGTGCAGTCCAAGAGCACGACCTCGAGAAACTTTCCGAGCCCTGCATTTTGGTGGCCCACGATCTCGCTCCGAGCGTGACGGCCCTGTTGGATCGGAAGCATGTGCTCGGCTTCGCCACCGAAGCCGGCGGCAAGACCAGCCACACCGCCATCATGGCCCGGAAAATGGGCATCCCAGCGGTCGTCGGACTCGGCCCCCTGCTCGACTCCGTTCAGGACGGTGAGTACGCACTGCTGGATGGCCACGGCGGAGTGCTCACACTCAACCCAACCGATCAGACACTCTTCGAGTACGGTCAACTCAAGCAGCGCCGTGCGCTCTTCGAAGAAAAGCTCGCACTGCTGCGCGAACAACCGGCGGTGACCCTCGACGGACACCCCATCCTTCTCGAGGCCAACATTGAAGGGCCCGAAGACATGGCCTCGGTTCAAGCCAGCGGAGCCAATGGCATCGGCCTGTTCCGGACGGAATTTCTCTTTCTCAACCGCAGCACCCCGCCGACCGAAGAAGAACAATTTGAGGCGTACCGTGCGGTGGCTTCACAGACGCGCCCGGGCCAAGCCGCCATCATCCGTACCTTGGACCTCGGCGGAGACAAGATGCCGGGAGACCTCCAGCGCCAGGGCGAACCCAACCCATTTCTGGGATGGCGGGCCATCCGCATTAGTTTGGACTGCCCGGAACTATTCCGCGGCCAACTCCGAGCAATCCTTCGAGCCGGGTGCCACGGGAAGGTGCGAATTCTTTTACCCATGGTGTCGGCCCTGGAAGAGTTGCGGGCGACCAAAACTATCCTGGCCTCCTGCAAAGAAGAACTTCGGGCCGAAGGAATCCCGTTCTGCGATTCCGTGCCTGTCGG
>Ga0114969_10001534_pt1 | contig 19563 bp, 14 predicted proteins | sample M_130807_MF_Meta_FD_87316 | JGI IMG/M metagenome (GOLD analysis project Ga0114969, IMG submission 87316) | Freshwater microbial communities from Lake Montjoie, Canada to study carbon cycling - M_130807_MF_MetaG | ecosystem: Environmental > Aquatic > Freshwater > Lake | place: Lake Montjoie...
ATCTACGGTACGCTGGTCTAAGCCGTCGTGCGGGGATAACGCGGGCGCAGAGTGCGCCCGCGAAGGTTTTTACAGCTTGGCAAAGCAGCGGCGAGCAGCGTCGACGGTGCGCTGAATGTCTTCATCGCTGTGCGCAACCGACATAAACCCGGCTTCGAATGCCGATGGTGCCAGATAAATTCCTTCATCCAGCATCAAGTGGAAGAAGCGCTTGAAGCGTTCAACATCACACTGCATCACGTCTTGGTAACTGGTGACTGTGGCTGCATCGGTAAAGAACAGGCCAAACATACCGCCGACATGGTTGACGACAAACGGAATATTTTCAGCTTTTGCTGCTGCCAGCAGGCCCGTGGCGAGTTTGTCGGTCAACTCGGTCAGCGTCTGGTGGATGCCCACCTGTGAAACCTCGGTCAGGCAGGCGAAACCTGCCGCCATGGCAATCGGGTTGCCAGACAGCGTTCCCGCCTGATAGACCGGCCCGGTTGGTGCCAATGCGGCCATCACGTCACGACGGCCACCGAAAGCCCCGACCGGCATGCCACCGCCGATGATTTTGCCCAGGCAGGTCAGGTCGGGCACCACATTATAATAACTTTGTGCACCCGCCAGCGCGACGCGGAATCCGGTCATCACTTCGTCGATAATCAGCAGTGCGCCATATTGGTCGCACAGGGCACGTAGGCCCGGCAGGAATTCCGGCAGTGGCGGTATGCAGTTCATGTTGCCTGCCACTGGTTCAACGATGATACAGGCGATCTCCGTTGGGTATTGTTCGAACGCGCTACGCACCGAATCGAGGTCGTTATAGGTGCAGGTCAGGGTGTGCTTGGCGAAATCGGCTGGTACGCCCGGTGAGTTTGGCTGGCCCAAGGTCAGGGCACCTGAACCGGCTTTTACCAGCAGGCAGTCGGCATGGCCGTGGTAGCAGCCTTCGAACTTGATGATTTTGTCACGGTGGGTGTAGCCGCGTGCCAGACGGATAGCGCTCATGGTGGCTTCCGTACCGGAGTTGACCATGCGCACCATATCCATGGTCGGCACCAGTTCGGTCACCAACTGCGCCATTTTGACTTCCATTTCGGTTGGCGCACCAAAGCTCAGGCCGCGCTGTGCCGCTTCGATCACCGCATTGCGGATCGCTGGATGGTTGTGCCCCAGCACCATCGGGCCCCAGGAACCGACATAATCGATATAGGCTTTGCCGTCGGCATCAAAAAGATAAGCACCATCAGCGCGTTCGATAAACAGCGGTGTGCCGCCGACACCGGTGAATGCACGCACCGGAGAGTTAACCCCGCCGGGGATTAACTGCTGCGCTTGGGCATACAGACTTTCGGACTTGCTGTGTAAGCTCATAAATCGGCTCCTGGATTTTCATTTGAAGGATTTGACCGCGCTATTCTAGAGGAGTGCGCTGCGTTATGAAACGATCGCAGCCAGATACCTATTGATAGAGTAAAAGCAGGTTGCTCAGTTTTTGGGCGGTAATCTATTGTATTCCTGGCTATTGGCCTGCACATTAGACCAACGGGCTTGGGTTATGGCAGAGAAAACAAGCAAATAAAATGCAACAAATGCGGTGAATACTTGAACGTAACACTCAGGTATTAGATAATCAAAGGCATTAATCAGGCTGCCATGGTAGTAACCTGATGTGGAACAATGTTGGGAGTAAAGAGTATGAGTGATGAAACAGCACTGCCCCTGCAATTTACCGAGGCAGCAGCAAGCAAGGTTAAGTTCCTGATTGCTGACGAAGAAAATCCAAACCTGAAGTTGCGGGTTTACATTACCGGTGGCGGTTGCAGCGGATTCCAATACGGCTTCACTTTTGATGACAAGATCAACGACGGTGACATGACCATTGAGAAACAGGGCGTTGCGCTGGTGGTTGATCCGATGAGCCTGCAATATCTGGTGGGTGGTTCGGTGGATTACACCGAAGGGCTGGAAGGGTCACGCTTTGTGGTGACTAACCCGAATGCTAAAACCACCTGCGGCTGTGGGTCTTCATTCAGTATCTGATCCCCTAGCCGTTAGAAAACCCGCCAACCTTAACGGTTCGCGGGTTTTTTTATTACTTTTCGAGGATAAAGGCGGGTAACTTCAGGTGCCAGCGAATGGCGGCCAGACGGATACCCAGCGTGATTGCCATACCCAGCATCATGGCCTGTTGCAGCGGCATACCGAAAGTGTAGAACGCGGTGGTATGCACGATCCCGCCAACAATACAGGCAGTGGCGTAGACCTCGGTGCGCAGGATCATCGGGATCTCACGAGCCAGTACGTCGCGGATAATCCCGCCGCCCACGCCGATAATCACGCCCATACAGACGGCCACCAGCGGGCTGGTGCCAGCGGCCAGCGCTTTATTGACGCCAATGCCGACAAAGACCGCCAGCCCGACCGCATCCAGCACCGGCAGGATCCATTTCGGCAAGCGGCGCGGCTGGCGCACCAGCAGCAGCGTCAGCACGCAGGTGACCATCGCCACCACCAGATCGGTCGGGTCTTGCACCCAGAATACCGGCCCGTTAGCCAGAGCCATATCCCGAATGGTTCCTCCACCCACCGCGGTTACCACGCCCAGCACCAGGACGCCGAACGGATCCATGCGCAATTTGCCAGCCAACAATACGCCGGAGATGGCAAACACTGCCGTACCGAGAATATCCAGCCAAAAAACCAGCATTACTTTATCTCCGCCAGTTGGTTACAGAGTTCCTGCGCCGCCAGCATAATGCGTGGCCCGGCACGGTTGAACCAGTCTTCATTCAGCGCAACGATCGGGACTGCCAACTGCGGAGCCCAGAAAGCCTTCACGCTGGCGATCTGCTTTTCGCCACCGGTAATGACGATCGCCTGCGGTTGGCGCGTCAGCACCTGTTCGCGGCTGATCTGCGGCCACGGCACGCGGCTGTCGGCAAAAATATTTTCCGCGCCGCACAGCGTAAGTACCTGGCTTTGCAATGTGGCTGCGGAAGCTGTGAACAAAGGCTGGGTGCCAAACTGCAACAACACGCGGCGTGGTTGGTTATCGGCATATTGAGCCGTCAGCGCAGCCATTTGCTGGCGAATGTGCTCTGCGGCCTGATGCGCCTGCTCCGGATGCGGGCTGTATTGTGCCAACGCATCCAGCGACTTTGCGATATCGTCGATATTTTTGGCGTCAGCGTAGAAGATCGGGATGCCGAATGAAGCCAACTGATCCAACAACCGCTGCGGATTACCACCACGCCACGCTAGGATCAGATCTGGCTTCAGCGCCAGTATCCGCTCCAGATTGATGCCTTGCCAGGAAGCCACCTGTTCCAGCTTTTTTGCTTCCGGCGGATAATCCGAATAGGCGCTCACCGCCAGCAGAGTTTCGCCCATACCAGCAGCATAAGCGAGCTCCGTGGTGCTCGGTGCCAGGCTGATTACGCGCTGAGCCGCGCTGGCCGGCAGTGCGCAGCATAATGCCAGCAGCCATAACAGGGCCTTCACATTAACCGCGCTTGGCCAGAGTTTGTAGTATGGCGTTGACCATCAGTGACGACTGTTTGGCGGCCACCGTCAGGAATTCGTCGAAGCTCATGTGTGATTGCTGATCGGCCACGTCGGAAATCGCGCGCACCACCACGAAAGGCGTGCCGAACTGGTGGCAGACATGGCCCACGGCGGCGGCTTCCATTTCAACAGCGGCAACGGTTGGGAAGGTAGCGCGGATGCGTGCCAGCGGTTCAGCGCCGTTGATGAATGCATCGCCGCTGCAAATCAGGCCGCGCACGGCGTTCAGATCAAGCTGTTTGATGCAGTTTTCCGCCAGGGCGATCAGTTCATCGTTGGCAACAAAGGCGGGCGGGCAGCCTGCCATCTGGCCCGGTTCATAACCAAAAGCGGTGACGTCAGCATCGTGATAACGCACTTCTTCAGAAATCACGATATCACCCACTTTCAGCGTTGACGCCAGGCCACCGGCGGAACCGGTGTTGATCACCACATCGGGCTGGCAATGTTCCAGCAGCAGCGTGGTGCCCAATGCCGCAGCGACTTTACCAATCCCCGATTTCAGCAGTGCGACATCAACCCCGCCGATCTGGCCGGTATAGATTTCACAGCCAGCACGTTGAATGGTCTGACGGTTTTCAATTTGCGCGCGCAGCAGGGTAACTTCTTCTTCCATTGCGCCGATGATGCCTACTTTCATAAATAACACTCGCTGATTGGGTGTGGAAATTGCGGCATAGTCTATCATGGCTCTGAGAGAATACCGTTGCATCTGCTGCCGGGAATTGTTATCACGGAGTGAATGCTCAACGTTGGGAGAAACAGATGTCCGGGATCGACTTTAAGCAGAAGATCAGCTTCCAGCGGCCATTCAGCAAGCCGATTGAAGCCGAAGAAGAGTACGACATCGTCCGGCAGTTTGAGAGCGATCGCGGGCGCATCGTCAATTCCGCGGCGATCCGCCGTTTGCAGCAAAAAACGCAGGTGTTCCCGCTGGAACGCAACGCCGCAGTGCGTAGCCGTTTGACCCATTCGATGGAAGTGCAGCAGGTGGGGCGGCATATTGCCAAAGAGATCCTCAACCGTTTCAAACAGGACCAGCGTATTGATACGCTCGGCCTGACCAAATTGCTCGATCCGTTTGAAAGCATCGTGGAAATGGCCTGTCTGATGCACGACATTGGCAATCCGCCCTTTGGCCATTTCGGTGAATCGGCGATTAACGACTGGTTCCGCCAGCGTCTCGATCCGGCTAACTGCGGCAGCGAGCCCAGCAGCCATGAACGCTGCCTGGTCGATGTGTTGCGCCTGCGTGAAGGGGAGAGCGATCTGAACCGGCTGCGCAGCCGCATCCGTCAGGATCTCAGCCATTTCGAAGGCAATGCTCAGGCGATCCGGCTGGTGTATACCTTGCTAAAGCTGAACCTGACCTATGCTCAGGTCGGCTGTATCCTGAAATATACCCGCCCGGCCTATTGGGCGAGCGACATCCCGGCCAGCCACAGTTACCTGATGAAAAAGCCGGGTTTTTATCTGGCGGAAGAAGCCTTTGTCGATCGTTTACGGCGTGAATTGAATATGGGGGAATTCGATCGCTTCCCTCTGACTTATATTATGGAGGCCGCTGATGATATTTCTTATTGCGTTGCCGATCTGGAAGATGCGGTGGAAAAAAACATTTTTACCGTCGAGCAATTGTATCAACATTTAACGCAGGAATGGGGTGAGGTTGCTCCTGGGGATCTGTTTGATAAAACCATCGCCAGTGCATTCCGTAAAATCGATCGCGGCGGTGCGCGCCGAAGTTCCGAAGATCAATTCTTTATGTACCTGCGGGTATTCACCGTGGCACGTTTGGTGCCGCATGCCGCCCAGCGTTTTATCGATAATCTGGATGCGGTTTTTCACGGCCACTTTAACGGCGCGCTGCTGGAAGATTCCGGCCCGGTGTATAAATTATTGGAAATCTTTAAAAACGTGGCCTTTAAGCATGTATTCAATCACCCAGAGGTGGAGCAGCTTGAATTGCAGGGCTACCGGGTGATCAGCGGCCTGCTGGATATCTATAGCCCCTTGCTGGCGATGTCGCTGGCAGATTTCAGCCAGTTGGTGCGGGATGACAGCCACCGGGCATTCCCGATCGAAACGCGGTTGTTCCACAAGCTTTCCACCAAACATCGGTTGGCCTACGTGGAAGCGGTAGAGGGCTTGCAGCATCTTTCTAGCGAGCAACAGGCGATCAGAGAATATTATTTCCGCGCAAGGTTATTGCAGGATTATATCAGCGGAATGACCGACCTTTATGCCTATGATGAATACCGTCGTTTAATGGCGGCAGAATAATATACCCGTCATACTTCAAGTTGCTTGGGTGTTGGCTGCCTTCGTTCACCCCAGTCACTTACCTGAGTAAGCTCCTGGGGCTTCGCTCAGTTGCCGCCTACAAGCAACTCGAATTATTTTGGGTATAAACTCACTACGAAATGCCTTATTTTTCAGTCGTCATGGCAAGCTCGACGTATTATTTCGAGTTTTGTAAAGACAGACAATATTTGTTTACTATTAGCCAGCGCTCAGGGCCGGAACTTCGGTGTTTTAATACGCTCTTAATAGGCACAAATTCGCAGTATTTCCTGAACGACTTTAAAGAGACACACAGATGAAAAAAACAGTATTAGCTTTAAGCGCACTGGCATTCAGTATTGGTATGACTCTGGGGCCGGTAGCAAACGCTAACGCCGCAGAAACTGTATCTGCTTCACCTAGCATGCAGCAATTGCCGAGTCTGGCCCCGATGCTGGAAAAAGTGATGCCTTCCGTAGTGAGCATCAACGTTGAAGGCAGTGCTCCGGTGAGTGCACAGCATAGAATGCCGCAGCAGTTCCAGCAGTTCTTTGGCGAAGACTCACCGTTCTGCCAAGATGGCTCGCCATTCCAAGGCTCACCAATGTGTCAGGTGCCAGCGGGTCCTGGTGGCGCTCAGGGGCCTAAAGAAACCTTTAAATCGCTGGGTTCCGGTGTGATCATCGATGCCGCTAAAGGGTATGTGGTGACCAACAATCACGTGGTAGATAATGCCACCAAGATCCAGGTGCAGTTAAGCGATGGTCGTCGCTTTGAAGCTAAAGTGATCGGCAAGGATCCGCGCTCCGATATCGCGCTGATCCAACTGAAAGAGGCCAAAAACCTCACGGCCATCAAGATGGCAGATTCCGAGCAACTGCGAGTGGGCGACTACACCGTGGCGATCGGTAACCCATATGGTTTGGGGGAAACGGTGACCTCCGGTATCGTTTCTGCGCTGGGGCGTAGCGGCTTGAATATCGAAAACTACGAGAACTTTATCCAGACCGACGCGGCTATTAACCGTGGTAACTCCGGCGGTGCGCTGGTGAATCTGAACGGTGAACTGATCGGTATCAACACCGCGATTCTGGCACCGGACGGTGGCAACATCGGTATCGGCTTTGCGATCCCAAGCAATATGGTGAAAAACCTGACGGCGCAAATGGTGGAATTCGGTCAGGTGAAACGCGGCGAACTGGGGATCATGGGGACGGAGCTTAACTCCGAACTCGCGCAGGCGATGAAGGTGGATGCCCAGCGTGGTGCGTTCATCAGCCAGGTGATGCCGAAGTCTTCCGCTGAGAAAGCCGGTATCAAGGCAGGTGATGTGATCGTAACCCTGAATGGTAAAGCGATTTCCAGCTTCGCTTCGTTCCGTGCAGAAATCGGTACTCTGCCAATTGGCACCAAAATGTCGTTGGGCCTGATCCGTGACGGCAAACCGTTGACGGTTGAACTGACGCTGGAACAAAGCAGCCAGGCGCAGGTTGAATCAGGCAATATCTATACCGGTATCGAAGGCGCTGAACTGAGCAACGGCACCAGCACCCATAAAGGGGTGAAAGTGGATAATGTTAAGGCTGGTAGTGCTGCGGCGCGCATTGGCCTGAAGAAAGGTGACCTGATCCTCGGTGTAAACCAGCAGCCAGTAGAGAACCTGGGTGAACTGCGTAAAATCCTCGACAGCAAACCTTCGGTACTGGCGCTGAACATTCAACGTGGTGACTCGACGCTGTATCTGCTGATGCAGTAAAGGTTGTTATCCTGTGAGAAATAATCGGGCCCCAATTGGGGCCCGATGTTATTTAGGCTCTGAGGCGTTGCCCAGATGGAACCGCGCTTCAGTAGTGACCAACTCTATTTCATCCAACAATTCCAGCCATTCAGGTTCCAAATCGCGGCTGTTAGCACCCTGACGCAGTTGCTGCTCGAGGTAGTAGCACAGTTGCTTGAGGCGTGGCACGCCACTGTAACTGCAACTGCCATGCAGTTTGTGGATCAGATCGAGAATATTGTCATCTGATTCCCCCTCCAACAGCGCTCTTACCCGTTCACTGACCTCAGGTAGAAACTCCACCAGCATCTGGAGCAGATCGTTGGCTAAATCTTCTTTGTTAGCCGCTTGGCGCAGGGCCAACTGCCAGTCTAACGACAAGGGCTGTTCTGATACATTGCGCGGAGCCATCACCTCTTGCACGACTTCATGGGTGTGGTAACGGGCAAGCACCTGCGTCAACATGGCTTCATCGATCGGCTTGGCCAGGTAATCATCCATGCCCGCCTGCAACAGATACTCGCGCTCGCCGCTGATCGCATGAGCGGTGACTGCGACGATCGGCGTGGAGTTGTGATGTGGCATCTGGCGGATCAGTTCGCCAGCACGGATGCCATCAATATTCGGCATCTGGATATCCATCAGGATCATATCCAGCACGTTATCGCGTGCCAGCGCAATCGCTTCTTCACCGCTGCCGCACAGCAGCGTATTTTCCACCTGTTCTGCCAGTAAGGTACCAATCAGCTTCAGGTTAGCGGGGTTATCATCCACCGCCAACACCGTCAGTGGCAGAAGTTTACGTACCTGTGGTGTAACTAACGGATATTGGCTTTCCATACGCAGCAGTGGATACAGGCGATTGCTGGTGATCGGCTTAATCAGGCAACCGATCGCTCCGAGCTTTTTCATTTCTTCGGCATCGACCTGCGACTGGCTTGGCAGGGCGAGGATCACCCGGTTGGCGATTTTCAGCGCATCGTTTAGCTTGTTCCGATGCTGAGGGATGCTGTCACGATATGGGATCGGGACGCCAACCAGCAGGAAGTCGTAGTTGTTTTTCGGCAGTTTCCCCAGCGTCGGCGAATGGATAACGATCAGTTGGGTGACGCTCAGCATGTTCATCGTCGCCTGAGCGGCAGTCGGGTTGGCTTCGATGTAAGCCAGCATTTTGCCACGTAAATCCGGCAGGCTTGGCGGTAGCGACAGCATGCCTTCATTAAGATCGAGCGTAATGTGGAACCAGAAGGTTGAACCCCTGTTTAACTGGCTGTAGAAGCAGATATCGCCGCCCATTTCCTTCACCAGCTTCTGGGTGATCACCAGGCCCAAGCCGGTACCGCCATGACGGCGTGAAATGCTGGCGTCCGCCTGGCGGAATGCCTGAAACAGCTGTGATTGCTGGCGTTCAGAAATACCAATACCGGTATCATGGATCTGCATTTCCAGCTCTACCTGCCGCTCCAATTGGTTACGTAGTTCGATGCGGATATCGATATTGCCGGTTTCGGTGAATTTGATGGCATTCCCCAGCAGATTGGTGATCACCTGTTGCAGGCGCAGCGAATCACCAATGACCTGCTCAGGCACATCGTTTTGCACATCCAGCGTCAGCTCCAGCCCTTTTTCGTGTGCGCTGGGGGCCAGCAACACGATCACTTCGTCCAGCGTTTCACGCAGCGCGAACGGGATATGTTCCAGCACCAGTTTACCGGCCTCCAGCTTGGAGAAGTCCAGCACGTCGTTGATGATGGTCAGCAGGTTATTGGCTGAACGCTCAATGGTTTGCAGATAATCGATCTGCGTGGCGCTCAACGTTGTTTTCAGCATCTGGCGGGTAAAGCCAATCACGCCGTTGAGTGGCGTACGCAACTCATGGGACATATTGGCCAGGAATTCAGACTTGATACGTGCAGCTTCCTGCGCACGTTTTTTTGCCAGATCCAGCTCGACGTTCTGGATCTCCATCTGCTCCAGCGTTTCGCGCAGGTCGGAGGTGGCCTGATCGATGTTCTGCTGCATTTCCTCGTGATAGGCGGTCAGCGACATCGCCATGGAGTTAATGCCGTTTTTGAGCATATGCAGTTCGCCGAGCATAAAGCCTTCTACCCGGCTGTCGAGCTGGCCCCGGCGGATACGGTCGACGGTGTTGACCATATTGCGGATCGGGCCGGTCACGTCACGCATCAGGCGATAGGCGAACAGCACGGCGATACACATGCACAACAGCAACAGCATGCTGGAAACGAACACTTCTTTGTATTGCTGTAGCCGTACCGATTTCAGATCCAGTTCGATCGCCACATAGCCAAGCTTGCTGTCGGCATGTACTTCGTTCCCGGCTGTTTCGTCTGGATACGAGTTTTCTGACATGATCGGCGTACGCAGGATCAACGAATCACCGCGCCGGGTTAACATCAGTTCGGTGGGCAATGGCACATCTTTCGGCAACTGTAACTGGATATAATTGTGATGATAATTAGAGGTGACGAAAAGATTGTTCTGCGCGTCAAACACGGTGATCGCACGGACAATATCGGAATGGCGACGGTGCAACAGGCTGACCAACTGCCTGACCGATTCACGGCTGCGGAACGTCATGCCATATTCGCTGGCTACCGCCAGGGGTTCGATGATGCTGGCACCAGAATCAACTAATTGTTCCTGCAGCTCGTTGTAGCGGTGAACCACAAAGAAAGTACTGAGCAACAGACCGATCAGTAATGTCGGTGCCAGGATCAGTATCATCATGCGCGCACGCAGGCTGTATTTGGTCATGGGATTCCAATGTGGGAGAATTGGGCTAATCCTAGCTTAGTGAACCAGCGCCTAATCGACAATTATGGTGCAATTCTACTCTCCCAAACGCCGCGTGACGACCCGGTAAAGAAAAGTCACGGTTTATTTGGTACCAGGTTGCGTTCGGCTCGAAAAACTGTGCGGTGAAGCGCCGTATTATCAGGTTGACGGGCTACGCTTAGAGTTCAGTTTGCATGATTTTATTCAGGTTAATGCTGTGATAAATCGGCAAATAGTGGCTCAGACCCTTGAATGGTTAGAAATTGAGCCCCATGATCGCATATTGGGCCTATTTTGCGGGATGGGTAATCGGTAGCAGGCATTGAAGGTGTTGCCACGCTGGTAGTGAATGGGCAATATAATGCGCATAAGAATTTGCTGAGTAATCTGTCGTTTTCCTATCAGAATCTGGGAAACGATGTTGAACGGCAGCCTTGGGCAGCTCAAGGGTTTGATAAAGTGATGTTGGATCCTGCCCGTGTTGGTGCGGCTGGAGTGATATCACAGAGTGTAAAACTGGCGCCAGAGCGGGTGGTTTATGTTTCCTGTAAGCCCACGATGCTGGCACGTGACAGTAAAGTGCTACTGGACGCCGGTTATCGTCTTGCCCGTGTACGGATGTTGGATAGGTTTCCGTACGCGGGGCATCTTGAATCCATGGCGTTGGTGCTAAAAACGCCAGGAGTCGCTGCAAAGTAGGGAGAAGTTATGGTCGCGGTAAGAAGTGCACATCTGAATACGGCGGGTGAATTCGCTCTTGATGATTGGATTGCCAGCCTGGGGCTACCTAACCCGCAGTCATGTGAGCGATTAGCCGCAACCTGGCGTTACTGCGAGCAGCAGACTCAAAGCCATTCTGACGCCCCCTTGTTGCTGTGGCGCGGGGTGGAAATGGTGGAAATCCTCTCGACCCTCAGCATGGATAACGACAGCATGCGTGCCGCGCTGCTGTTCCCGCTGGTAGACGCTGGTATCGTGCCGGAAGACATCCTGACCGAAGCCTTTGGCTCCGGTATTACTTCGCTGGTGCACGGTGTGCGTGATATGGACGCCATTCGCCAGTTGAAAGCCACGCATAACGACTCGATGGGTTCCGAGCAGGTCGACAACGTGCGCCGTATGCTGCTGGCGATGGTGGAAGATTTCCGCTGCGTGGTGATCAAACTGGCGGAGCGGATTGCCCATCTGCGTGAAGTCAAAGACGCGCCGGAAGACGAACGCGTGCTGGCGGCCAAAGAGTGTTTCAACATCTATGCCCCGCTGGCCAACCGCCTCGGTATCGGCCAACTGAAATGGGAGCTGGAAGATTTCTGCTTCCGCTATCTGCACCCGGACGAATACAAACGTATTGCCAAATTGCTGCACGAACGCCGTATCGATCGTGAACATTTTATTGATGATTTCGTGGCTGAGTTGCACCAAGCGATGGTGGATGAAGGCATCAAGGCGGAAATCTATGGCCGCCCGAAACATATCTACAGCATCTGGCGTAAGATGCAGAAAAAGTCACTGGCGTTTGATGAATTGTTCGATGTGCGCGCGGTGCGCGTGGTGGTGGAACGCTTGCAGGATTGCTACGCGGCACTGGGCATCGTGCATACCCACTTCCGCCATCTGCCGGATGAGTTTGACGACTATGTCGCTAACCCGAAACCGAACGGCTATCAGTCGATTCATACCGTGGTGCTTGGGCCGCGCGGTAAAACGCTGGAAATTCAGATCCGTACCCGCCAGATGCACGAAGACGCTGAACTGGGCGTGGCCGCGCACTGGAAGTACAAAGAGGGCGCGGTAGTCACCGCACGTTCCGGCTACGAAGAGCGCATTGCCTGGCTGCGTAAGCTGATTGCCTGGCAGGAAGAGATGGCGGATTCGGGCGAAATGCTCGACGAAGTGCGCAGCCAAGTGTTTGACGATCGTGTCTACGTGTTTACCCCGAAAGGCGATGTGATCGATCTACCGGCAGGTTCAACGCCGCTTGATTTCGCCTACCATATTCACAGCGACGTCGGCCACCGCTGTATCGGTGCCAAAATTGGCGGCCGCATCGTGCCCTTCACCTATCAGTTGCAGATGGGCGATCAGATTGAAGTGATCACCCAGAAACAGCCGAACCCAAGCCGCGACTGGCTGAACCCGAACCTCGGTTATATCACCACCAGCCGTGGACGCTCGAAGATCCATAACTGGTTCCGCAAGCAGGATCGTGACAAAAACATCCTGGCCGGGCGGCAGATGCTGGACAATGAGCTGGAACACCTCGGCATCAGCCTGAAAGAGGCCGAGAAGCTGCTGATCCCACGCTATAACGTCAATTCGCTGGATGAAGTGCTGGCGAGCATTGGCGGTGGGGATATCCGCCTGAATCAGATGGTGAATTTCCTGCAAGGCAAGCTCAACAAACCGAGCGCCGAAGAGCAGGATCGCCAGGCACTGCGTCAGTTGACCCAGCAGAAAGCGCCATCCGCCGTGGCTGCCGCTCGTAACAAAGACAATGGTCGCGTGGTGGTGGAGGGCGTCGGCAATCTGATGCACCACATTGCGCGTTGCTGCCAGCCGATCCCGGGCGACGATATCATTGGCTTTATCACTCAGGGGCGGGGGATTTCGATCCACCGGGCGGATTGCGATCAACTGGCTGAGCTGCAATCCCATGCGCCGGAACGCATCGTTGACGCGGTGTGGGGCGAGAGCTATTCCAGCGGTTATTCGCTGGTGGTGCGCGTGGTAGCGAACGATCGCAGCGGCCTGCTGCGTGATATCACCACGATACTGGCCAACGAGAAGGTCAACGTGCTGGGCGTCGCCAGCAGGAGTGATACCAAAAAGCAGTTGGCTACCATCGATATGGATATCGAGATCTACAACCAGCAGGTGCTGGGGCGTGTGTTAGCCAAACTTAACCAGTTGCCGGACGTGATTGACGCTAAGCGTCTACACGGTAAGTGATGTTCCTTTTTTCCTAAGGGCCCAGCTTGCTGGGCCTCAGACTGCTGACAAAGCCGGTTATTAGGGGGAGCGTGCCCGAAGGGGTCGTAACGGCGTAAGCCGTCGGAGTGCCCCTCGGTGCGCTAGACCCGGGTATCTCGGGTTAGAAGGCGACGTTGTCATCAACTTCAGACCCAGCTTGCTGGGTCTTTGATTATTCAGAGATTTTTCTATGATCCAATCCACCCCGTTGCAACGCCTGCTGGCCATCATGAAAACCTTGCGCGATCCGCAGTCAGGCTGCCCGTGGGATCGCCAGCAGACCTTCGCGACTATCGCGCCTTACACGCTGGAAGAAACGTACGAAGTGCTGGATGCCATCGAGCGCCGGGATTATGCCGATCTGCGTGATGAACTGGGGGACCTGTTATTCCAGGTGGTGTTTTATGCCCAGATGGGACAGGAGCAAGGGCTGTTTGATTTCGACCAGATCTGCAACGCCATCAGCGACAAACTGGAGCGCCGCCATCCGCACATTTTCGGTGAAGCCGATGCCGCCGACAGCGCAGCGGTTTCCGCCCGTTGGGAGCAACTGAAGGCCGGTGAGCGTGCCGAGAAAGCGCTGCATTCGGCGCTAGACGATATCCCCAATGCTTTGCCCGCGCTGATGAAAGCCCACAAAATCCAGAAACGCTGCGCGACGGTCGGCTTCGACTGGCATACGCTGGGCCCGGTGCTGGAAAAGGTGTATGAAGAGATCGACGAAGTGATGCACGAAGCGCAGCAGGCGGTGGTGGATGAGCAGAAGCTAGAAGAAGAGATTGGCGATCTGCTGTTTGCCACGGTCAACCTTTCCCGCCATCTTGGCCATAAGGCAGAAAATGCCTTGCAGGCCGCCAACCGCAAGTTCGAACGCCGTTTCCGCCAGGTTGAAGAGATTGTTCAGCAGCGCGGTCTGAAGATGGAACAGGCCACGCTGGAACAGATGGAAGAAGCCTGGCAGCAAGTAAAACAACAGGAAAATTAATCTGAGTCTGGTGGCTCAACCGCATCACTTGTTTGATCGGCAACAAGGTTTGCTGACGCTGAAACGGTTAAGCTCGCCACCCTATCTTGCTGAATTGCGCGTTGTATGGCAGAAAAGTCAACAAACTGAATTGTAAGGCGTTTTATTACGGCAGAAAGCGGTTTACCGACAAATTTTCAAGCTAACCTGTTGTTTTAAAAAGGCAGAGAGAGTGAGGCTGGCTGACTAAACCTGGATGAACTCACGGCGGTGACAGAGATGATGGATGGCAAAACGATCGTTTGTAGGTCTAGAGAGGTTCGGGTATACTACTTTCCCGTCCTGGTTCTTCCATCGTCTTTAAACCTAAACTCTCAGGTTCAGCATGACAACTAATTATATTTTTGTGACCGGCGGGGTCGTCTCCTCTCTGGGTAAAGGCATTGCCGCAGCCTCTCTGGCGGCTATTCTTGAAGCCCGTGGCCTCAACGTTACCATCATGAAACTGGACCCGTACATCAACGTGGATCCGGGCACCATGAGCCCGATTCAGCATGGGGAAGTTTTCGTCACCGAAGACGGAGCAGAAACCGATCTGGATCTGGGTCACTACGAGCGTTTCATCCGCACCAAAATGACGCGTCGTAACAACTTCACCACCGGCCGTATCTACTCCGACGTTCTGCGTAAAGAACGCCGTGGCGACTATCTGGGCGCGACCGTACAGGTTATTCCGCACATCACCAATGCCATTAAAGAACGCATCATCGAAGGCGCTGAAGGCCACGATGTGGTGCTGGTGGAGATCGGCGGCACCGTGGGTGATATCGAATCCCTGCCGTTCCTGGAAGCGATTCGCCAGATGGCGGTTGAAGTGGGCCGTGAGCACACGCTGTACATGCACCTGACCCTGGTGCCGTACCTGGCGGCTGCCGGTGAAGTGAAAACCAAACCAACCCAGCATTCGGTCAAAGAGCTGCTCTCCATCGGTATTCAGCCGGATGTGTTGATCTGCCGTTCAGATCGCACCGTGCCTGCCAACGAGCGCGCAAAAATCGCTCTGTTCTGCAACGTGCCGGAAAAAGCGGTTATCTCGCTGAAAGATATTGATTCTATTTATAAAATTCCAGGCCTATTGAAATCTCAGGGGCTGGACGACTATATTTGCAAACGATTCAACCTCAATGCGCCGGAAGCCAACCTGAGCGAGTGGGAACAGGTGGTTTACGAAGAAGCCAATCCGGGCGGCGAAGTGACCATCGGCATGGTCGGCAAATATGTCGAACTGCCGGATGCGTACAAGTCCGTCATTGAAGCGTTGAAGCACGGTGGTCTGAAAAATCGTCTGACCGTCAATATCAAGCTGATCGATTCGCAGGATGTTGAAACTCGCGGTGTGGAAGTCCTGAAAGGGCTGGACGCGATTTTGATCCCTGGCGGCTTTGGCTACCGTGGCGTGGAAGGTAAGGTGATGACTGCGCAGTACGCGCGTGAAAATAACATTCCTTATCTGGGTATTTGCCTGGGTATGCAGGTAGCGCTGATCGAGTTTGCCCGTAACGTCGCGGGCATGGCGAACGCCAACTCCACTGAATTTGTGCCAGACTGCAAGTATCCGGTGGTGGCATTAATCACCGAATGGCGTGACGAAGACGGCAACGTTGAAGTGCGCACCGAAGAAAGTGATTTGGGCGGCACGATGCGCGTCGGCGGGCAGCAATGCCATTTGACCGACAACAGCTTGGTGCGCCAGATGTACGGCGAGCCAACCATCGTTGAGCGCCATCGTCACCGTTATGAAGTTAACAACATGCTGTTGAAGCAGATCGAGGCCGCAGGTTTACGCGTTGCCGGTCGCTCTGCGGATAACAAGCTGGTTGAGATTATCGAGCTGCCTAACCATCCGTGGTTTGTTGCTTGCCAGTTCCACCCGGAGTTTACTTCGACGCCGCGTGATGGGCATCCGCTGTTCGCTGGTTTTGTCAAAGCGGCGGGTGAGTATCAGAAGCGTCAGGCGAAATAAGAGTTTTAGTAAGCAACGCGCGGCCAAAACCGCGCGTTGTTTGTCTGGAGTTTTAGTTTAACTTGTGACTTGAGGAAAACCCATATGTCCAAAATTGTGAAAGTCATCGGCCGTGAAATCATCGACTCACGCGGCAACCCAACTGTTGAAGCCGAAGTGCATCTGGAAGGCGGTTTCGTTGGTCTGGCTGCTGCGCCGTCAGGTGCTTCTACCGGTTCCCGTGAAGCTCTGGAACTGCGTGACGGTGACAAATCTCGTTTCCTGGGTAAAGGCGTACTGAAAGCCGTTGCGGCAGTCAATGGCCCAATTGCTCAGGCAGTACAGGGTAAAGATGCCAAAGACCAGGCTAACATCGACAAGATCATGATCGATCTGGACGGTACTGAGAACAAATCCCTGTTTGGCGCTAACGCCATCCTGGCGGTTTCTCTGGCCGCTGCCAAGGCTGCTGCTGCTTCCAAAGGCATGCCGCTGTATGAGCACATTGCTGAACTGAACGGCACCCCAGGCAAATTCTCTATGCCTCTGCCGATGATGAACATCATCAACGGCGGCGAGCACGCAGACAACAACGTCGACATTCAGGAATTCATGATTCAGCCAGTTGGCGCGAAGACCCTGAAAGAAGCCGTGCGTATGGGTTCTGAAGTGTTCCATCACCTGGCAAAAGTGCTGAAGTCCAAAGGGATGAACACAGCGGTGGGTGACGAAGGTGGCTATGCGCCAAACCTGGGTTCTAACGCTGAAGCTCTGTCTGTGATCGCTGAAGCAGTGAAAGCGGCAGGCTACGAGCTGGGTAAAGACATTACCCTGGCGATGGACTGTGCTGCTTCTGAATTCTACAAAGACGGCAAATATGTGCTGGCTGGCGAAGGCAACAAAGCCTTCACCTCTGAAGAGTTCACTCACTTCCTGGAAGATCTGACCAAACAGTACCCAATCGTTTCTATCGAAGACGGTTTGGATGAATCTGACTGGGCTGGTTTTGCTTACCAGACCAAAGTGCTGGGCGACAAGATCCAACTGGTGGGTGACGATCTGTTCGTAACCAACACCAAGATCCTGAAAGAAGGCATCGATAAAGGCATCGCTAACTCTATCCTGATCAAATTCAACCAGATCGGTTCTCTGACCGAAACTCTGGCTGCGATCAAGATGGCAAAAGATGCAGGCTACACTGCTGTGATCTCTCACCGTTCAGGTGAAACCGAAGATGCTACCATCGCCGACCTGGCGGTAGGTACTGCAGCAGGCCAGATCAAAACCGGTTCTATGAGCCGTTCTGACCGCGTAGCTAAATACAACCAACTGATCCGTATCGAAGAAGCGCTGGGTAACCGCGCACCATTCAATGGCCTGAAAGAAGTTAAAGGTCAGTAATCGTTATAACGGCTTCGTTTGTTTACGGGGAGTGTCATTAGACACTCCCCGTTTTTTTATTGTGATTGACTCCCTCGCGCTGTGGCTGAAGTGAGTTACAGCATGGCGATCATTTTCAGCAGTTCTACGCGGTTGCGAATGCCGAATTTTTTACTCGCGTTGTTCAGATGGGAGTAGACTGTTTTCGGGTGCAGATGCAAGCGTTGCGCAATGTTACCAATGCTGGCATTACGCGCTATCTCACAGAGCACAATAATTTCACCTGGCGTAATTATCGTCGGTTTTTGGGTTCCCCACATGTGACCGTTGGCTACAGGTTTTTCTTGTTCGATCAAGAGCATGCACATTTCAAGTACCACATTTAACTTTTCTTTCTTATTCAGTATTGCATCTGGACGCGCGCGGGCGATCAACGCCAAGATTAAAGGCGATGCTTTGTCGATAAAGAATAGCGTCTTGATTTTTGGATGGCTCGTTCTTAGCTTCTCAAGAAAAAGCAGATACTCTTCAAAAAGATAAATCTGTTCGGGGAAACTCATTATTACCAGATTCGGTGGGGGCTCCTCCGATCGCAACAGGTTTGTGGAAGGGTATGATAAACAAAAAATATCTTGTGCCAGCAGTGCCTTCATTCCTAGCTGACACAGTGGCGAGCGGTCAATATAAATAATGCCCACACTGATTCTCCTTTTTCAGCAAATTAACCGCACTGTTTCACAGTATCTATATAATGTCATGATTTATTTTATTGGTAATTAATTGGCAGAGATAAAAAGGAAAAATCATTGATAATAAATGATCAGTATTATGTATGGATAATGCGTCAATAGTGACGAAAATGTCTCCGTACGCTTCAGTTTTTGCAAGTAATTCCAACCAGCTAACAAGATAGTGCTCAGCATATGTCATTGTTATAAAATATATTTATAAAAACACCTTCATTGAGTGCTGTCTATGCTGTCATCAGGAGTGTTCGGTAAAAATACAGTATTTAATTCGGTTGTTGTGATGATGTAATATAATGATTTCTATAAAAAAAGTAGAGGGAACTATTTTTTAAGTAAATGCTTAATTCGGTCTAAGAAACGTGCCGGTAAAATAAGATAAGTCATGCTGGAGTTGATGTTGCTTATCGAAGGCATTCGCTAAAATCTACGTGGTTTGCACACACAGATTAATCATATTCTTCAGTAGTAGTGAGAATCGGCAAGAGAGCATTGGGGGCAATATAAGGCTTGAAAAGCAGACTTAGTGCAATCCACCGAAGCGAACCACCCTAAGTCTGCTAAATCCATTCTTACAGATTTTGTGCCGAGGCTACGGCGGATGGGGTTTTCTTACGCACCCACAGCCAGTAAGCCAGAGTAAGGAAAGCCACCCAGACCAAGCCGACATACAGTGCAATACGGCTTGCTTCGAAATAACCCAACAGACCGATCACAAACAGCATAAATGCCGTTGCTATCGCCGGGGCCAGCGGCCACCAGGGCACCGGGAAACTCAGTTGGCTAACTTCTTCTTTGGTGAGCGTGCGGCGCATGGCGATCTGCGAAAGCAGGATCATCAGCCATACCCAAACGGTGGCAAAGGTAGCGATTGACGCAATGATCATGAAGATCTGTTTCGGGATGAAATAGTTGAGTACCACCGCCAGCAGCAACGCGATGGACATCACCAGCACCGTCATCCAGGGTACTCCGCTGGCAGTCAGCTTAGAGAAGCTTTTTGGTGCCTGGCCGTCATGAGCCATGCCGTACATCATGCGGCCTGCGCCAAAGATATCGCTGTTGATGGCGGAGATGGCAGCGGTGATTA
>Ga0114969_10001535_pt1 | contig 19561 bp, 16 predicted proteins | sample M_130807_MF_Meta_FD_87316 | JGI IMG/M metagenome (GOLD analysis project Ga0114969, IMG submission 87316) | Freshwater microbial communities from Lake Montjoie, Canada to study carbon cycling - M_130807_MF_MetaG | ecosystem: Environmental > Aquatic > Freshwater > Lake | place: Lake Montjoie...
CTCGCCGCGCAAGCGGCGAGACGGCGGGGGCGAGGGAGGATGCCGTGCGTACCCGTCACGACATCGGGGTGGCGGGCGGCGGCGGATCGCCTGGCAGCGGAATCCACTCCTTGTCGTCGTGGAGTGGCAGCTTCATGCGCCCGGCGCGCCAATCGGCTTTGGCCTGTTCAATCCGCTCCTTCGATGAGGAGACGAAATTCCATTCGATGAAACGCTCGCCTAGCGGTTCTCCGCCGAGCAGCATGACCGTGGCGTTCGAGATGGCCGTGAACAACACCGGAGCCCCCGGTGCGAACACCAGCATACGCCCCTGCTCATGGGTGCGGCCTTCCACTTCCACGGAGCCCGAAACGATATAGGCCGCTCGTTCGGAATATTCGGCGGACATTTGCGCCTGCGCGCCGGCCGCAAGCTGCCAGTGCGCATAGAACATAGGCGAGCGGGTTTTCACCTTTGCCTTTGCGCCGAATGCCTCACCGGCGATCAGCCGCGCTTTCAGCCCGCCGTCTTCGTAATAGGGCAGATCGTCCGCGCCGTGATGCGCAAATTCGGGATCGCATTCCTCGTCCTCGCGGGGCAGCGCCACCCAGGCTTGAATGCCGTGCAGGGCGTCACCATGCGCGCGTGCTTTCTCGAAGCGTTCGGAATGGGTGATGCCGGAACCGGCGGTCATCCAATTCACCTCGGCCGGGCGGATCGCCTGTTCGGAGCCGACGGAATCGCGGTGCATGATTTCGCCGTCGAACAGGTAGGTGACGGTCGCCAGCCCAATATGCGGATGCGGCCGTACGTCGACGGTTTTGGAGATGCCGCGCGCAAATTGCGCCGGTCCCATGTGATCGAAAAACACGAACGGCCCGACCATTCGGCGCTGTGCAAACGGCAGCACGCGCGCCACTTCAAACCCGCCCAAATCCTTCCGCCGCGGCTCAATGATAAGATCGATCATCGCCAACTCCCTTTCCTTTTGGGGCCATCGTACACGATCATAGCCATCCTCCACGCGGCCGGCTCAGGGCCGCTTAACTAGACGGCAATGCCGCCCATATGATATTCGAGTGGGACCACGCCAAGAGTGATGTCACGTTCCGGCAGCGTGGCTTTGATTTTGCTTACGCAGCACGCGTGTTTGCGGACGCGCACCGACTGGAAAGGATCGATTGGCGGCGCGACTACGGTGAAGAACGTCGCCAGACGATCGGCGAGGTTGAAGGTAGAATATTCTTCGTTGTCTTCACCAACAGACCCAATGCGATCAGAATTATTTCTGCCAGGAGAGCACATGACCACGAAGAGGCCGCTTATCGTGAAGGCAAGACTTGGCGCTGACGGGAAATTGCGGCGGATCGCCCAGAGCGGCCGCACCAGCCGTGCTGTTCCAGGGCGGATAAATGAAAAGCTGCTGGATAGCCCTGCTGCGTTTGAACCTGACACCGATACGCCGGTGTTGACGCGCCGTGAGTTGCGGGATCTGCGACCCGCCGTAATTGATAAAGCTCCAGATGTTGCCGCGATACGCCGCCGCCTCCGCATGTCTCAAGGCGCGTTCGCTGCTTTGTTTGGAATTCCGTTGGCCACCGTCAAGGATTGGGAGCAAGGGCGTCGTAGTCCGGATGCCCCTTCATGCGCTTACTTGCGCGTCATTACAGAAAATCCCAAGGCGGTTCGTGCTGCCCTGAAAACAGCGGCGGAGTAGCACGCATAAGCGAATGGCAACCTTATTCGCCCTCCAACAGCCAGCCGAATTTTGCGCGGGCTTTTTGCATCACTTCCGCGGACGGTGTGTTAGACGGCGGGAACTTGTCGCGCCAGTGATAGGGTTTGCAGGCGTTGATGATGGCGACCGAGTGCGTCATGTCGCCTTTGGCGCGGCGGTCCGGTGGCAGCGCCGGATCGGCCGGCGAATCCCAGGTTCCTTTCAGGAACTGGATCGAATCCACCGGGTCGGTGCGCATGATCATCGCCCAGAGCAAATGTTCCAGATTCGTCGCGTCCACATCGTCATCGACCACCACGATATATTTGGACGCATAGGCCGAGCCGCCGCATTGCGCAGCAATCGTTCCGGCTTGCACCGCGTGTCCCGGATAGCTCTGCTTGATGGATACGCCGTGGAAGCTGCGGGCCGCGCCGATTTCGTGGCACCATACCTGTGCTACGCCTGGAACGCCCGCCCTGGTCATGTTCTCTTTTATCGTCGCCGAGCGCATCACCGCGCGGTAGCGCGCCATCTCGTCGGGTCCCGCACCCATCGGCGGCACGCCCACCAGGATCGGATTGTTGCGGTGATAGATCGCGTACACATCCAGCACCGGCCATTCCTTGGCGCCGCCGGCATAGTGACCGGTCCATTCGCCGAAGGGGCCTTCGATGCGCGTCTTATCGGGAAGCACATAGCCTTCCAGCACGATTTCGGCCGCGGCGGGGAAGGGCAGGCCGGTGATTTTGCCCTGCACCATTTGCATCGGCTTGCCGCGCAAGCCGCCGACCACATCCAGCTCGAACGTGCCATAGGGCACCTCCAGCCCGCCGTAGAAGAACGACAGCGGATCGCCGCCCAACACCATCGCCACCGGCATGGGCTCGCCGCGCATTTTGTACTTCTCGAAATGCTGCGCGCCGTGGTGCCCTGCGGCCATCACCATTCCGACCGATTTGGCGTCGTGCACCTGCGCGCGATAGGCGCCCGCATTCAGCCAGCCCTCTTCGGGATCGCGCGTGATCGAATAGGTGCCGGTGCCGATGTACCGGCCGCCATCCTGTTCGTGCCAGATCGGGGCGGGGAATTTCGTCACGTCCACCGCATCGCCCGTCAGCACGTTCTCGAACACCGGGCCGGTTTCCACCATCTCGTGTGGGATCAGCTTAGGGTTAGCGAGATAGGCTTCGCGATAGCCGTCCGAAAGCTCCCATTTGCTCAGCGCATCCGGGAAGCCGAGCGTCATGTTGCGCCGCACACCGGCAAACATATTCAGCAGCAGGCGAAAGCCCTTCGGACAGCCCGGAATTTCGTCGAAGACGACACAGGGACCATTCTCGGCGCGCAGGATCGCCTCGGCGGCGAGGCCAATATCCTCCTGCCAGGTGGCGCCTTTTACCGCGCGCACTTCGCCAAGGCGTTCGGCAAGGGCGAGCCAGCCGCGAAGGTCGTCATAGGCAATATGGGCGGCAGAATTCTTTCGGTCGGTCATGAATCGCAGGCTCAAAGGGTGAGGGCGCCAATCTCGCATGCGGCAAGTGACCTCACCAAGTCTGGCCGCGAATTAAGGCGAGCCGCGGTTTTCTTAACGCGCCCGGACCCAGTATAATGCCGGCAACCACAGAGGTTTCCCATGCGTAAGACCCTGCTTGCTTTAAGTCTGCTCTCCGGCGCCTTGGCGGTGTCCGCCGCGACAGGGGCACTTTCCGCGGCCGGCAATCCCGGCGCGTCGGACGAGGCCGCGCTGCAGTTCTCTGGCGTGTGGGTACGCACCGGCGAGCCCATGTTCGAGCCCATCGAAGACGCCAAGGAAGGCAAGCCCATCGCGCGGCTTCAGGTCGACAGCAAAGATGCTGACGAGATCATGGCGGGCAATTGGGAAAATCCGATCCTGCAGCCCTGGTCGAAAGAGGTTTTGCACAAGAACGCCGAATCCGAAATCAATCTGAAGCACATCTTTCAGGCCGACGATGCCTGCTGGCCCGTGATTCCGCCGGCCATTCTGAACATGCGCGAGGCGGTGCAGTTCCTGCAGACGAAGGATCGCATCACCATCCTCTATCAGCGCGACCATCAGGTGCGGCACATCTATCTGAACCAGAAGCATTCGGCGAAAGCCGCGCCGTCCTGGTACGGCGAATCGGTCGGCCATTTCGAAGGCGATACGCTGGTCGTCGATACGACGAACTTTAAGACGCATGCGATGTCGCTGGTCGATCCGTTCGGCACGCCGCATACGGACAAGATGCATCTGGTCGAACGCTACCGCGTGATCAGCGATCCGAAGGGCAAGGGACTGGAAGTGACGATCCGGGTGGAAGACCCCGGCACGTTCACCATGCCGTGGGCGGGCAAGCTGGTGTATCGCGTGAACCGTGCGCAGAACATCGAGGAAGTGATCTGCTCTGAGAACAATATCGGCTTCGACGGCAAGCCGTTCGGCCCCCTGCCCGTGGAAAACAATCCGCAATTTTGACATTGAAACGTGGTGTCATCCCGGCCAGCGCGGCGTGAGCCGCGCTTGCCCGGGATGACAATTTTTGACACGTGCCGTTATAGTCGCGCCCAAAGCACCGTTCCGGGGAGGGAAGTATGGCCAGCAAAAACAAGATTTCGCGCCGCGATCTGATTAAGACGGGCGCCGCTGCCGGCGTTGGCGCCGCGGCCAGCGCGGTTGCAACCACACCGGTTGCCGCGGCGCCTGCACCGTCGGTCCCCACCCGCTGGGACCGCGAGGCCGATGTTGTGATCATTGGCGCCGGGGCAACCGGGATGACGGCGGCCATCATCGCGCGCGAGTCGGGATCGTCGGTCATTATCGTCGAGGCCGAGCCGGACATCGGCGGCCACGCGATCTGCTCGGGGGCCAACATTCCGCTGGGCGGCGGCACGTCCATCCAGAAGAAAGCCGGCATTCAGGATTCGCCAGATCTGGTCTATCGCGATCTGACGGACTGGTCGCTGACGGAGCCAAACGGCGTTGCCGATTACCGCTTCAACGACCGTGAGATCATCCGCGCCTTTGCCGACAATTGCGCCCAGACCTTCGAATTTCTGCTGACGCATGGCGTCAGCTTTGTGAATGAAAAGCCCGACGGCCGCGCGGGTTCCTCCCACGGCAATTCGGTGCCGCGCCAGATGCATGTGTGGGCTGGCGATTGGCCGCAGGTGCAGACCGGAAAGCCGACACCCGACGAGGTGCGCAAGACGACCTCCAACGGCAACGGGCTTATGCGTCCGCTCGAAGTGTCGGCGCGAAAGCTCGGCGTGGAGATTTTGCTGGAACACCGCATGACCGGCCTTTACCGCGAACAGCCCAGCGCGGGCCGCGTCACCGGCGTCGGCGTCAACAACAAGGGCCGCGCGCTTAACATCCGTGCACGGAAGGCCGTTCTCGTCGCCACGGGCGGTTCGTCCGGCAATGTCAATTTCCGCCGCATGTTCGATCCGCGCCTGACCGAGGAATATTGCGGTCTGGCCGGTGCGCCCTGGTCGAACCAGGACGCGAGCGGCGAAATCGCCGCCATGGCGGTCAATGCCTCCCTATGGGGCGCCGCGAATTATACGACGGAACAGGGCGACAACATCACCAAGCCGGGCAAGATCGGCTGCCAATACGGTTATGTGAATCTGACGTGGATGCCGGGAAGCCGCGTGTTCGACCGCGCCGGCTCGTCGGGCTTGCGCGTCACCGATTGGCAGAACGTGATCTGCGTCAACATGCTGGGCAAGCGCTTCTATGACGAGACCGGCGGCCAATATCCCGGCAATCGCTACAACACGGTGCAGCCCTATTTCCCGGAAAATCCGAAGAACGCCAAGAATGTGAAGTGGAATCCCGCCAATTGGATTCCCGCGGCCATGCAGGGCATCGGCGACGGCAAGAACGGCGGCGGCCCCATCTGGGCGATCTTCGATGCCGATGCGGTAGCGCGCGAAAAGTGGACGACGGAATATCCGTGGGTGGATACGAAGAACGGCTTCTTCTTCAGCGCGAACACGCTTGGCGAATTGGCCCAGAAAATTCAGATGAAATACCAGCGCGTGCCGATGCCCGCAGCAAATTTGGAAGCGACCGTGGCGCGCTACAATTCCTTCGTCGATACAGGAACGGACGAGGATTTCGGCAAGCCGAAGCCGCTTTATAAAATCGCCAAAGGCCCGTTCTACGCAGGTTGGGCGACGCCGGTGGTGCACGACTCCCGCGCCGGGCTTCGCATCAACGCGAAATGTCAGGTCGTAGACATGAACGGCGAGGTCATTCCTGGCCTGTATAGCGGTGGCGAAACCGCTGGCGGCTTCTCGATGCACGGCTTGGCGCGCTGCCTGTGCCAAGGCTACATCGCCGGCCACACCACGCACGCGGAGAAGTCGTCGGCCTGACGTCCGCTAGCGCAAAAAAAAGTAGGGGTTACACGAAGAGCACGATGAAGGACACGAAGGACACCAAGAAGGCAGTATGCGCGTAAAGCGCGCCAGATTTCTTCGTGCCCTTTGTGCGTCCTTGGTGCTCTTTGTGTAACCCCTTCTTCTTTTATGCGCGTGCTATGGTGGTGCGTCGTCTTCAAAGCATCCGATCATGGCGTATCTGCGCAACCGCGCGGTCAATCTGTTGAATCTGCATTACGGGCTGCATGCGCTCGCGCTGAATGGCGCGGGCGTGTTCTTTGCTGTCTTCCTTCTGAAGGAAGGCATCTCCGCACCTCTCGTGTTTGCGGCAATCGCGCTTATGCTCGCGGGACGCTTCGTCACACGTCCGCTGGTGCTTGTGCTGGCGCCACGTTTTGGTGTGCGCGCGTTGCTGGCGTTTGGCGTCATCTTCAATGGCCTGTTCTATCCGCTTCTTGCGGAGGTAAAGGGCCTGGATTTCTGGCTGCTTGCGGTGTGCGTCACCGGCGCAATAGGCGATGCGTTTTACTGGACCTGTTATCACGCCTATTTCGCCGCACTGGGCGATGAAGAACATCGCGGCCACCAAATCGGCGCACGCGAGGCGCTGTCATCTCTAGTCGGCATTGTCGCGCCGCTGATTGGCGGCTGGGCGCTTACCGAATTCGGACCGCGCGTGGCGTTTGGCGCGGCTGCCTTCGTGCATGTGTTGGCGGCACTGCCGTTTCTTGGGACGCCGGAAGTGAAGTTTGCCGACGATCCGGCGCAAAGTTATCGAGCGGCACTGCCGAGCGTGCTGCTGTTCGCGGCGGACGGATGGATCGCGGCAGGCTATCTCTTTGTGTGGCAGATCGTTTTGTTCCGGCAATTGAACGAGAGCTATTCCGTCTTCGGCGGGGTCGTTGCTCTGTCGGCATTGGCCGGCGCTGTTGGAAGCTTGTTGCTGGGGCGGCATATCGATGCGGGACACGGCCGCCGTGCGGTGTGGCTCGGTGTTGGCAGCCTCGCGGTGGTGACGGTGCTGCGGGCGCTTAGCACGGATATCCCGGCGATGGCGGTCATCGCCAATGCGTTGGGCGGGCTTGTTGGCTGCCTTTACATCCCGACACTGATGACGGCGGTATACAACCAAGCCAAGCAATCGCCGTGTACGCTGCGGTTTCACTTCGTCACGGAAGGCGGCTGGGACGCAGGCGGGGCGCTGGGCTGCCTGACGGCTGCGCTGCTCACCTGGGCGGGCGCGCCCTTTGCAGCCACGATCTTGATGTCGCTGTTTGGCGCCGCGCTCTCGGCGGTGCTGCTGTGGCGATATTATCCCGCCGCCAAAGCGCCCCCGGATGGATTGAAAGCCGCGGCGTAACTACGCGAGCAAGCGCGCGCCTTTAGAAAGCCGCCGGCCCCGCCCTGTGATCAACCGGGTATCGATGACAAGCGAGATCGCAATCGGCACAATCAGCAGCACCGTCATCATCAGCGTCGAGCCGGTTTCCCAGCCGAAGACTTCCACCAGACGCGCCATCACATAGCCAGACACCGCCGCCGGGAAGGTAACGGCCGCATAGTAATAGCCCGACACGCGTCCGATGAGTGCGTTCTTCACGCTGCGTTGGGCCAGCGAATAACCGTTCACATAAGCGAACGCGCCGGCCAATCCCTCGATGAACGCAAGAATGCCGTGTTCGAGCGGTGTATCGGCGACGTTGAAAATGAGAAAGCCCGCGACCGCCATCGCCGTGAGGCACACAATCTGGAACGTCTTCTGGTTCATGCGGTCGGCGATGACGCCCGCAAACGGCGAGAAGAACGGCGCCACCCCGAACAGGCTCAGCGCGCCAGCGGCTTGTGTCAGCGTAAAGCCGCGTTCGGTCGTCAGGAAGCTTGTGTACAGGCCAAGCAAGGCGAAGAACGGAAAGGAGCGAATGACGGCGACGATGAGCAGCGCCACGATATTCCTGTTCCAAAGGGCGTCCGGCAGATGCGCATCGCTGGTGAGCGTGGACGGCACATCGGCGGCGGTCTTCTGCTCCGTAAAGCCTTTGCTCACCGTCAGCATCACGAGCGCGCCGAAGAGACCGGCTATACCGAACGCATAGAACGGTAACCGCCAATCGCCGGTGCTCGTCAGCAGCATCGCGCCCAAGCGCGGGCCTATGAATTGGCCGAAACCCAACGCGCATTGAATGAGGCCGATCGCGAAGGTGCGTGCTCCCGGATAAAACGCGCAAACCGCGATGACCAGCGCGACGTTCTGCATCGCTTCGCCGACGCCCGTCATCACGCGGTAGAACGCCATATCAAAAAAGCTGAACGCGGCCGCCGTCGCCAAGGTGAACAGCGAATAGACGATGATGCCCATGACCATGGAGCTTTTGCGCGTGATCCGGTCGAGCAAATAGCCGGTCAGGATGCCGCCGATACCGAGGCCCATAAGGTAGACGGTCGCCAGAAAACCGCCTTGCGCGAGAGAGAAGCCGTATTCCGCATTCAGAGGTCGCAACACGACGGGAAAGATCATCCGGTCCGCGGCGTTGACTACGTAGGTTGCGGCGCAGATGGCAAAGAACGCCCCGCCCGCCGCCGCGCTGACTTTGGCAGGCGTGGAATTGGTTTCGGATGCGGCTGTCGCTACGGTCATGCCTTCCCCCCACCGCATCATCCGCCACGGCGACCGGCAATGCGTGCTTCGAGGCATTGCTTCGCAATGCACCTCAGCATGACGGAGGCCGTCGGATGACGCGCATGCGAAGGAATGGCATCTATTCAACGAAAGCAAGAGCCGGGCTGTAAAAGGACGCTTACCTTCGCGCGCTCGGGCCGTCCGGGGATTTCTTGCGGTACGCCGCCAATTCGGTGATGTTCGCGCAGAAGAAAACGGGAGTGCGGCGGTCTTTGGGTTGGTCTGCCGCTTTGGTCTTCAGCATGTGACGCAGCCAGTTCAGAAGCCTTTCGCGGTGCGCGACCGCATCGGTCACCACAAGGCCGCACAAGCGTTCGCTGGAATGCACGACCTCGACGGGGACCGTTCCAAAATCTTCGATCCAAAGTTCGAGCTTAGAGCCCGAGGCCGGAGGATGATCGGTGAAGATGACCGCGCCCGCGCCCGGCAGATCGCCGATATGCACGGGCCACGTCGTACCGTTGTCGCGCAGCTCGCCTTTGAGCTCGCGCTGGCGCGGGGCATTGCGCCGGTCTTTGCGGTCGCGGCGTTCGCGGGGGAAAGGCGAAATTTTGGACGCGTCGGTCATGAAAGCGCCGTGGCTGCTGTGGCGACGTCCAAGTCCTAATGCGGGTTAGCTTTCAGGCCGGTTAAGAAGCCGGTTTTCAGTTTGACGCGGGAATACGGCGGGAAAGCGCAATGTTAACCTTTGAATTTGGTATGCGGTGCAGCGCACCCGCAATGAATCGTCCTGCGGCAACGAGCTTGGAGAGATCGACGCCGGTCGCAATGTTCATGCCGTTCAGCATGTAGAGCACGTCTTCCGAGGCAACATTTCCCGCAGCGCCGGGCGCATAAGGACAGCCACCGAGCCCCGCCACCGAGGAGTCGACCACCGCCACGCCTCTTTCCAGCGAGGCGAGAATATTGGCCAGCGCCTGCCCATAGGTATCGTGGAAGTGAACGGCGAGCTTTTCCATGGGCACGCGGCTTGAAACCGCGTCGAGCATGGTTTGGGTTTTTGTGGGCGTGCCCACGCCGATCGTATCGCCCAGCGAAACCTCATACGCGCCGAGCTGGAGAAGGTTGTACCCAACCTCGGCGACGCGCGCCGGTGCGACCTCACCCTCATACGGGCAGCCGAGCACGCATGAGATGTAGCCGCGCACTTTAATCCCGGCTTGCGCGGCAGCGGCGCAAACAGGCGCATAGCGCGACAGGCTCACGTCAATCGAACAATTGATGTTCTTCTGCGCAAAGGTTTCCGACGCGGCAGTAAAGATCGCGATTTCCGTTGCACCCGCGGCGCGTGCGGCCTCGAAGCCCTTCATGTTCGGCACGAGCACCGGATAGCTGACATTCGCCTTGCGCGCGATCCGTGCCATCACCTCCGCCGTGTCCGCCATCTGAGGCACCCATTTGGGCGACACAAACGCCCCTGACTCGATGACCGGCATACCGCTGTCCGACAAGCGGTCGATCAGCTCGACTTTGATGCCGGTCGCGAGTGTGCCGGCCTCATTCTGCAGCCCGTCCCGCGGCCCCACTTCCACCATTTTGACGGCGCGGGGCATCATAAGCGGCACCGACCACTGGAAAGACATACTGAAAGTGAAGGAGAACGCATCAACACCCCAAAAAACGAGCGGGAACGCCCTATCCCGGTATGTAAGCCGTTCGCATACACGATGGAGATGGTAATCTGATTTCGTTGGGATAAGAGGCCGCCCTTGCGATTGCCGCGTCTTTTTCTTTCTTTGGGGTTGGCGCTCTGCGGCGTGTCGGGATCGGCGGCGCAGACCGGGGCCGGGCTGCTGATCTCCCCGCAAAGCTGCAGGGTCGGCGACGAGGCGACGCGGTTGGGGCTTGTTGCGCGGCTGGCGGAGCTTAGTGATGACACATCCTTCCGGCCCTATCCGGAGCGAAATCAGGTTCGGATTGATGGCGCCGGCGGCGACAGTTTTATTTTGGATTTGAGTACGGGGGCTCGAATTCGATCGATGCGGGGGCCGGGCGCGGTACCCGATGAGCGACAGGCAGCCAGCTCAGACGACGGTCGCTATTTATTGGTAGCTGGCGACGAATCGAATCCACCGGCACAGCTTTGGGATTTGGACGAAGGGCGGTTGGTGGTCCAAATTCCGGACATTGATCGTGGGAAATTCTCGCGCGATGGAACGCTGTTCGCGAGTGTAAAGCGCGACAATGTCGTCGTGATATACGAAACCCACACCGGTAAAAGAATCGCCGAGAGAACTCTCCCCTCGAGGATAGGGACGCTGAGTTTTTCTCGAGACCGGCGGAGGTTGTTTGCGTTCCAATCAGATGCCGCCGTTATCGGAGACGATTCCGAGTATGGGTCGGGAGGCCTTGCCATTTTTGATACGGCGAATGGCGCGACGATCCTGGAGCATTTCGAAACGGACAGTGCGGCGCAACAACTTTGGAAAATGGATCATGCGGGCACCCGACTTCTTGAAACGCATGTATTTCGAGCCTTGTTCGATGCCGAAACCGGGAAAGTACTGGCGCGCGCGCCGGAGAACGATCGGACGTATTGGTTTGCAAGTTTCAGAGATGACGGCGCCTTCGTCGTGGCGCATGACGGAGAACAGAAAACAAGCATTATTGACGCCGCGAGCGGCCGTCGCGTCCAAACATTCGATGACGTGGCTTGGGATCGGCGTCTATATCGCCAAATCGACGTCGGGTTGTCGCCGGATCACCGCACTGCGGTTATCAGACGACGCGATGGAACGGCATCGCTGGTTAGCCTTGCGACCGGTCAAGTATTGGCGAGGCTTGGTGCGTTTTCCTCACTCGCGGGGTTTCTGCCGCCGCCACCGGTGGTGGAAGGACCGGGAGTCAGAGAAGTCCCGGAAATCCAGTACGCCTGTTGTGCGCCAACGAAGACGGGAGAATTTGTTTTTTCGTGGGACGGTTCGCGCCTGATAACGCGGGACGCGTCTGGCAATTTCGCGCTGTGGGATACGCGCCGAGGTAGTCGGATTGCCCAGCTCGGAAATGGCGCAATATATGTGTCTCCAAGCATTGCCTGGTTAGTCATCCATTCGGACAAGGAGCCATCTGCCCTTTGGAATGTCGCCAACGGGCGCAAGGTTGCCACTCTTGGAAATTTCAAACCTGCGACGATAGGGTTTGCCGATCCGGAAACCGGTAGGTTCGGCACCCAAGACATCTACGGGCAAGCAAGGATATTTTACCCGGACTTCCTAACTTGGTGGTTGAGATCCAGATTGGTCGAGAAGCGACTTTTGATCGTAGAAAAAAATGGAACGTCACAAGTTTGGGATACCGCCAGCGGCAGGCGTTTTCCGACGCCAGACGTTGGTGGCGGCGAGTACGATTGGTGGATGCCGGGAAACCGCATGTTTTTGCTGGGCCAGAAAGATAAATCGTCCCAACTCTGGGACGCATCAGGGGGCCGCTTGGTTGCCGCTTTCGGTGAAGCGCCATTTGAATCCACTGAATTTTATCAGAGCAAGGGCCATTACTGGTTACGTCGCAGGCACGACGACGGCGACCAAGGACAATTTGAATTGTGGGATATTTCGCGCGGCGAAAAAATTCTCAGCTGCAACGTGTTCGGCGGCGGTAACAATGTATATGAGACGCGAGACGGACTGCTGGTGCGGACTCTTGCCCCTGACAAGCGAAGCACACTATGGCGCGTGCGTGCGCGATAATAGTCGCTAGGTGCAGAGCGGTATGTCACATCCGGAAAACGCCGAAGCGGGTTGGGGGCGTCGGAGCGTTGGCGACGATGCCTAAGCAGCGGCCGAGGATGTCGCGGGTGGCGGTGGGGGCGATGATGCCGTCGTTCCAGAGGCGTGCGCTGGCGTAATAGGGGTGGCCCTGCGTGGCGTAGGTCTTGCGGATTTCGTCGGCGCGGGCGCGTTCTTCTTGGTCGGGCTCGGTTTTGCCGGGTTCGCGTTTGATGCGGGACAGAACTTGCGCCGCCTGCTCGCCGCTCATTACGGAAATGCGCGCATTAGGCCCCCATGAACGTAAAGCGGGGCGAGTAGGCTCGGCTGCCGCACGTAGAGTAATATACAGAAACAATTGAAGCAGTGGCTTCAAACGTATGGTCAGTCCTGGTGAAAAAACCTGGAGAACTCGGGATCGGCTTGGCCTTTGGCGTATTTTATTGCTTGGAGCTGTAGCGCAACGGACAACACAGCATGCCCGATCTCGCCGGACGAAAAATTGCTTACCTCGGTTACACCGGCGCCATCGACTCCGAGGGCGTGGGGCGTATCGCTTCGGCGCTGAACAATGCCGTCAACAATGTTTTCGATGAGGTCCACCTTAGTTTCAGTTCTCTGGGGGGATACGTCTCGGACGGGATCTATCTCTACAATCACATCCGCAGCCTGCCGCTGAACGTGGTGGTCCACAATGTCGGCAGCGTCAGCTCGATCGCGGTCGCGGTCTTTGTCGCGGCACATGAGCGGTACTGCTCGCCGCACGCGATGTTCATGATCCACCCGACGGTGATGCCTTCGCAGGAGGGCATGACATCGGAGCGGCTGCAAAGTTCCCTCAATGCCGCGCTGGCGGATGACACCCGCACGGAGAATATCCTGCGCGAGCGGGCGGCCATACCGGAGGAGATCCTGGTCGCACGCCGCTTCAAGGACGTCTACATCACGCCGAAGGAAGCGGTGATCTACGGCCTTGTGCATGCGGTGAAGGACTTCTCATTGCCGCGGGGCAACCAGATCAGTCAGATTTAATTGGCTTTCTTCGGTGTATCGGACTCGGCGGTGCGCTCCGATTGCTCGGCCAAGCGCTCGAAATACTCCGCCATCTGGCCTCGCCATTCACTCTCTTGCCGCGTGCCAAGTTTGGCGAAGTCGCGATACCACTGGGCTCTTTGCCGCAAACGCGTGCCTTCGGTCGTCATCATGCTTCCCGCCTGACCGCCGCACTGCGCCCCAACAACACAGGCCTTGTCAGTGGTGTCAGACTATCACCTGCGATACCTGACGCTTTGATGCGGATCAAAAGCCGGGAGCCGCAGAAACGGGGAAAAATCCGACAGAGTTCTCACGCCGTTTGGGCACGAACCGCAGAGGCATCGAAGACATCGCTGCTCATGCGGTCCTCAAAAATCAGGCTTTACTTCAAGTTTTGCAGGTCCAATCCACGGACGCCGCGATTGACGCGGTAGGCATCCGAATCTTCCTTCGGCGGTTTGAAATAGCCGGGCGTGCTGGTCGGTGTGGCGCCCAACTTCAGCAGAAGCTCGCGGGTGCTCGGCTGGATGATTTCGCCCAACTCGTCGCCATCGGGAATCCACGGCAGACGAATACCGGTGGCGATGCTGAGCGGCGTCTGCTGATACCTGTCGCGCACGTCCAGCTTGGCGCCTTTGCTTACCAGAAGCTGCACCACGCCGTCCGCGCCGTTGGACGCAGCGCCGTGCATGGCGGTCAGCCCATCATCGGTGACGGCGTTGACGTCGTTCTGCGCGATGACGAGTTGCGCGGCTTGGAGCGCAATCGGTTTGTCCTGGGGCGTGTAATCCTGGCCGCGATACAATCCGGCTGTGGCCATCAGAACGGTCATTTTTTTCTTAGTGGCTATTTTTGGATCCGCTCCCGCCTTCAGCAAAAGCTGCATGGCCTCCGCGTCGGGGGATGCCGCCGCCAGCATAAGCGGCGTGGCTCCAACCACGGCAGCGTCCGCCGAGCCGCCGAACCGGATCGGCTTTTGAATTTGCACATTCGGATTGGCCTTGTGCGCCAAAAGCGCCTTGACCAGTTCCCGCTCGCTTGGCCGGAACAGGTGCTGGACGTAATTGGCGAGGCGCACGCCGTTGAGCGAGGTGATCCCCTTCACGAACGCGTAGTGCAGCGCGGTCGCCCCATAATCGTCGCGCGCATTCGGGTCCGCGCCCTTGTCCAGCAGGAATATGCCCATGGCTTCCTGTCCGCTCGCGCTCGCCAGCAGCAGCGAGGTCATGCCGTTCGGGCCTTTCTCATTCACGTCCGCCCCGGCCGCGACGAGCGCCTTGCCTGATTCCACGTCGCCCACGCGGGCGGCGAACATCAGGGGTGAAAAACCTCCCACCGAATGCGCCTTCACATCGGCGCCGGCTTGGATGAGCACCTGGGCGGTATCCGCATGTTTTTGCGAGACGGCCCACATCAATGCGGTTTGGCCCTTGTCCTTGTCGGCGGCGTCAACGGCGGCCTTGCGCGCCAGCAAAGCTTTTACGGCGGCGGTCGCCCCGCTGCGCGCGCAGCGCATCAGCGGCGTTTCGCCGGACGGCAGTGCGGTATTGGGGTTGGCGCCGGCGGTCAGCAGCTTGTCGACCATGGCGGAATTGCCGTTCATGCAGGCCAGCGACAGCGGCGTGGCGCCGTAATCGTTTTTGGCGTTCACATTGACGCCTGCGCGGATCAACAGATCGGCCGTCGCAAGATCGTCCCAGTGGGCCGCCCAATGCAGCGCCGTCGCTCCGTCGGGCTGGGCGGCGTTTACATCCGCTTTCTGTTGCAGCAAGGCGCTTACCGTTGCCTTTTCCTGCCTGGCCTCGGCGTCGGCCAGCGGCGCACCGGCTGAGGTGGCCGCGCTTGCAATGTGCGGCGCCATGAGCACGCCCGCCAACAGCGCCGCCGTTGCGCAGCCAAGAAAACGCGCCCCCTTAACCATGCCAATCTCCCGAATTCTTTGGAAATGACTTTATTCCCTCTAAGGGAGGCTAACAATCCTCCGGCCGCCTCGTCAGAGCGGCCGGCACAGGCGGAAAAGTTTCAACGAAATGGCCTGGGGTTTCCCCGGTGTTAACTAGGAGTCTGACAATAAGGGAGGGCCGGGGGTTCTCTGTGAGCCGTCCGGCAATGGTGGGATAAAGCCTGGTCAAGAACAGACCGGGCCGTGCGACAGGATAGAACATGCAAGGTGTCGGCGCGGACCAGCTTAAGCGTGTGATCGAGTCTCAACATGGCGGTACGGCAACCTTTGTGCAGGCCATGCGGATCGTCATGCCAAAAGCCGTGCAAGGTGACTGGGACGGGGTCGTCCATGTCTTCGATTTGCAGAACAACCCGAAGGCCAAGCGCGCCTATGCGTGGGCCGCGGCCATCCAAGGAAGCAACAAGCCCCGCTATTTCGCCGTGCTGCACGCCGGCAAAGTGACCGATCCCATAGAAGCCGTGAAGGCTGCGGTCGGCGCCATCAAAAAATGGGGCACCCCCGCTAAAGTATAGAATTGTTCCTCCACTGCGTAGCGCAGCGAAGCGGGGGAGGGGAACCGGCGAAGCCGGTGGAGGGGGCGACCGCCAGCGCGACACTCCCTGTGAATCTTCTATCGTTTTCGCCTAAGCAACCAAAACGCTCGCCAGTCTCCCCGAGATTCCGGGACTACGCTATCTGCGTGTGCGGCGCGGTTTTGCTGCCGCTGTGCGGGGGCGTTGCGCTGTCTTCACCGCGCTGCTCCGCTTCGCGCGTACGGTCACTTTCTTCGTGACCCGCTTCGGCTTGCGCGCTTTCGGCTTCTTGGGCTTGTTGCCGTCGAAGTCCAGATGCGCTTCCAGGCTCGTCATGTCGAAGCCGTGATAGAGCGAAAAGAAGCGATAGGGATTTTCTTGGTACGACGGGTACATCAAATTGTTGATGTCCTTTGCCGTGTCGAAATATCCGATGTGCGGCGCCTTGCCGTGCATCGTCAGGTGATGGCGCGCAAGGATCAAACCAAACTGGTCGATCCAGCGGGTCACTTCGCCCCGGCTGAGAAAATCCTCCAGATAGGCTTTCAGAAACCGCAGGAAGCGGCTCGCATTCTCCGTCGGATTCAGCAGCAGCAAATTCGCCGTCAACCGCGAGCCGGCATTGGTGCTGACATGGTTCTCGTTCAGCACGATGTCCGCCGCCGGACTCTCCAGCAAATCCCTGACGCCGCGCTGCAACAGCAGATCGATATCCGACACGAACATTGGCAAATGCAGCTTCTGCAGAAACGTGTTCGCTTGCGTGAAGCGAACCGACTGCAAATGGGCAACCGGCTTGGCAATGCGGCCCTTAGGCGGAGTATCGTAACATTGCGTGGTAACGGCGGCCGCATCGAAGCGGTCGCCGGAATAGACCAGCCGCTTATCCTTGATGCCGATCGATTTCGCGACTTCGCGCAAGTCTTTGGCGCCGCCAATCACATGCAGCACGATCAGGCAGGACACGTCGGCGTTTTTCAGAACCGATTTGATGTACCACTTGGCATACAGATCGACATAGGCGCGGTCGGCTGCCGCAAAGAACATGGTTTTGGAGCGCAGCCGTGTGGCCTTGGCCTGCAAAGCGGCCCAGGTCAGGGGCAGGCCCGCCGCCGACATCAGATTCAAGCCTTTGTCCGGCGAATGTTTCGGCGCCGGACGTTGAACGGCGGCCATATCGATGGCCTCCAGCGCCAGCCGGTAATGTTTCACCCAGCCTTCCCATTCCGATCCGGGCGGGACGTCGATCGCCAATGCGTTGGCTTCGTTCAGAAGCTGCTCGATCCGCGCAATTCCGTCGTCCGTCAGGGGCTCGCAGAGGATCGCGCTGATGGCGTCATGCATGTCGCGCAGACGCAGAAGCGGGTGCACTTCGGGCTTGGGCTCAGGCTGCGGAGCTTCCTCGATTTGATGTTCCGGGTTCGCCGGGGCGGGCTCGCCAGCAAGGAAGGCTCGGGCAGCCGCATGACTGGAATTCATCGAAAGCAGCGAAGCCGCATAGGCCGCGGCCTTTTCCTTCCGGTTTAGTGCCGCATTGCAGGAAAAGGCGGCGTCTAGCAGCGCGGGGTTGCGCGGCGCGAGTTCGGCCAGCGCGGAGGCATATTGCTCGGCGTCCTCGATTTCGTTCGCCGCCAAATGCGCGTTGAAGCGCTCGATTGCCGGCGCCATCTGCGTTTTGATTTCTTCGAGCAGCGCATCCATATCGCGCGTGACGGATTTCAGCTCCGCCAGCGTCTTCATCGCTTCCAATGTGCGCCCCTGTGCGCCCAGCAGCTTGACCAGGGAGAGAAGCACGGCCTCATCCCGTGGCCGGATGGCCGCAAGATGCTCGAACAGCAGCAGAGACTCTTTCAGCCGGCCTTCGTGCTGGAAGGCGTTGGCAAGCTTCTCGATACCGGCCATGTGAAGGGGGGCCGGGGAGCCGCTCGCGTTAAAGGGGGCGGCTGCATACTGCATCATGGGCAGAGGCTTTCATTTGGGTACGCCTTACCCTCGCCCGTCCCGCTTAATTTCTTCTGAAGAAATGCGCGGAAGTCTTTAATCGTTAATTTACCCTACCGAGGCAGGATCGCCCTCCAGTTAATGCCGCGTAATGCGCTCCTTTGCGCGCGCCGGTATCGAAGCTTTGAGAGGGATACACCGATGAGATCGCCCGCCGATATGGACATCGTCCAAATCGACATCAGCACGAAATGCCATCTCAAATGCTCGAACTGCACGCGGCTTATTCCGCATCAGCCCTCGCGCGACGACATGAAGGTTGAAACCTTCGAGCGCGCCGTCAAAAGCATGGATGGCTGGGATGGGCCCAACAAGGTCATCGGCGTCATCGCCGGCGAGCCGACGCTGCATTCGGAATTCGAACAGATCTCGCGCCGCTTTTCCGAATTGTGGGGCGGGCCGCTGACCGGCAACGGCAAACTGCCGATCAAGGATTTCAACCGTTTCGCTACCGAGCGCCTGTTTGACCGTTCCACGGGCCGCGGTCTGTGGACCAGTCTGGGCCAGGGTTTCTACAAGCACTACGAAACCATCATGGAAGTGTATGGCCACTGGAACACCAACACCCATGAGATCGGCGGCCAGCATCAGGCGTTGCTCGTCACCCGCGACGACTATTGCAAGACCACCGGCATGTCGTCGGAGCAATGGGAAACGAACCGCGACAATTGCTGGGTCCAGGGCATGTGGTCCGCGACCATCAACGACAAGGGCGCCTACTTCTGCGAAGTGGCAGGCGCCATCGACCGTTTGTATTTCAACGGCAGTCATGCATGGCCCGTCGAACATGGCTGGTGGCAGCGCAAGCCGGAAGACTTCAAGGACCAGCTCGATCTCTGCAATTTGTGCGGCCTGGCCCAGCCCGGCCCCTCGCAGCTCGACGTGCTGGAGCGCGATATCATTTCCGAGCAGCATGTCGCGAAGCTTAAGGAAATCGGCAGCCCGGCTGTCAAGAAAGGCAAATACGAGCTGTATGACGGCACGCTGCACACGCAGAAGCGCGCTGTCGAAACGCGCGACAATTATGTCGGCCAGGAAGGCCGCCGCGTCGGTATCGGCAACCCGTCCAGCAAGCCCAAAAAACTGTCGGGCGTTCTCGTGTGCGTGGGCTACAGCTCCTATCTGGAGCAGACGTTGCCCACCAATGTGAAGCTGTTCGATGAACTGATCGTGGTCACGTCAGCTGAGGACACGCAGACGCAGGAGCTTGTGAAACAGCATGGTGCAAAGCTGCTGATTTCCGATCGGTGCTTTGACGACGACCATTCCTTCAACAAGGGCCGCATGCTGAATGACGGCTTGGCGGCGCTGACCGATCCGGATTGGGTCATCCTGACCGATGCGGACATCACGCTGAACGCCGACACGCGCAAATTCATTATGGGCCATTCGTTCAATCCGGGTTGCCTCTATTACACCGCGCGGAACGACCACACGCCGGTCGAGAACCAGCACGCCAAAGTCAACATGGAGCCAAACGGCTATTTCCAGCTGTTCAATCCCAAAGCTATCGCCATTCGCGGCCGCTGGCCGTCGCCGGTGTCCGAGGAGTTCTGCTCGGCGGGCGGCGTCGACACC
>Ga0114969_10001538_pt1 | contig 19549 bp, 17 predicted proteins | sample M_130807_MF_Meta_FD_87316 | JGI IMG/M metagenome (GOLD analysis project Ga0114969, IMG submission 87316) | Freshwater microbial communities from Lake Montjoie, Canada to study carbon cycling - M_130807_MF_MetaG | ecosystem: Environmental > Aquatic > Freshwater > Lake | place: Lake Montjoie...
CTGGTGTCGCTGGTGTCGCTGGTGTCGCTGGTGTCGCTGGTGTCGCTGGTGTCGCTGGTGTCGCTGGTGTCGCTGGTGTTGCTGGTGTGGTTGCTTCCTTTATAATTCTCGATTTTTTATTTCTATTTAATTTTCTCCGTGGTGTTTGTGCTTCTATTTTATATATTTTTAATTCTTGTGTTCTCGCTAAAAGTAGATTATGCGTACCCGAGCGAAATAGATTTACAATTTCTTCATCATTTAAAAGTTGTCTTATAAATTCATCATTCGTTGGTAACCGCTTTTTTTTGGATTTGACAGTTCGTGATTCAAGCGCTTCTTTCGCCCATCTCCATATAATCTCATTTGTAATATTGTTTGGATTTTTATTAATTTTATTAATTAAATAATACTTTGCTTTTTCAAAATCAATACCATATCCACCTTGTTGTTTATCCTCTGTATTGTTTTCAACCATTATATAATACCACGCTTTCCACCATCTTAATCTTAATATTTCTTTTTCTTCTGTTGTAGGTTCTCCTCTTGTAGGTCTAATATCGTCTTCTTCTAAGTTTTCATTTAATAACATTTCATACGTTATGGACACAGGGGGGGTATCAGGTTTTAGGGTTTTTTTCTTCAAGATATTCAATAGTTCCTTATTTGTTGTAATTTCTTCCGACATCCGCTTTTTAATGACAGGTAAAGACATTCCTGACATAGACATCGAGTTTGACTTTGCCTTTTGTTTCAAAAGATTCGACGACAATTCCAATATTTCCTTATTTGTTGTAATTTCTTCCGACATCCGCTTTTTAATGACAGGTAAAGACATTCCTGACATAGACATCGAGTTTGCCTTTGCCTTTTGTTTCAAAAGATTCGACGACAATTCCAATATTTCCTTACTTGTTCTAATTTCTTCTAACATTCGTTTTTTAATAGCAGTTAAAGACATCGTCTTTGCCATTTGGTTTTCAGACATAAAACCACCTTTCATTCTACTACTTTTATAATATTTTATATTATAAAACAAAAAAATAATATCAATATCATATAACCTTATTTCTCTTTAACTTTGCCTCAGCCAATGTTGGTAGTAAACTATAATTTCTTTTTTCTTTCGGCAGTGTATTGGAGTTATCACTCGATTTATCACTCGATTTATCACTTTCTTTATCTTGTTCTCTAACAATCGGTGTTATTCCTAAACCATTTAATGCTTCAGATGGCAATGGTTTAATACGTTGGCTCATTATCAATACTTATATTATATATTTTTATTTATATTTTGTTATAAGTAAAATCAAAAAACAACTCAATAACTCTATTTCATAACCGCATGTAGTGATACACCTGATTTGTAGTTTGATAGTTCAAAGTCTTCAAACGCCAGTTCCTCAATCCACCTTATTTTTACATCTATCGACGAAGCAACATCAGGGGCTTCCTTCTTTATTATAACCTTTGGCAAATCAAAAGAATCGCTTGTTATCTGCTTCGCGACTTGTTGCGTATGCTCTTCGTATATATGAGCGTCGCAAATCGATAGCGAGATTTCGTTTGCGGGTATATGTAGGACATGTGCGAATATCTGCGTTAGCAATGCGGTACTCGCTATATTAAAAGGCAATCCCAAGAATAAATCTGAACTACGCAATGTAAGATGACACGAAAGTCCCTTCGAACTCTTATTAAAAATATATAAAATATGACACGGAGGCAACGCCATCTTTTTAAGGTCTGGTGGATTCCACCCAGATAATACAGCACGTCGGCTATTCATGTCCTTTGACAACTCCTCTAACACGTATTTAATCTGGTCGATGCCTTCTGACGCTTTCGCGGTGGCGTATTCTTTTCCAAACTTTCGCCACTGCCATCCATAAACTGGTCCCAATTCACCTTCTGGATAATCGAGTCCAACGCTATCCAAGTATTCACGCGTCGAGTTCCCATCCCATATATGAACCTTCTTTCGCTTCAACTCGTGGGCGTTCGTTGAACCTCTCAAAAACCATAGCAGTTCCTCGACAATCCCGCGAAAGAACATCTTTTTCGTTGTTATCAATGGAAACGATGTAGCGATATCCTTGAAGTTAATCATACAACCAAAGATAGACGATACCACCCCATTACGCGTCGTTTTACTTTCGCCGTTCTCTTGCGTCTCCTTTAATAACTTCAAATACCCGTCCTCGCCTTGAAAATACATATATTATAGATTACGATTATTGTATTTATATGATGATAAAAATAAATTGAAGCCTCGTCATCGAGTAAGCATAAGCGGTTGTAGCGGTGGCGAATATGGCATCGTCGTATATTTGCGTTTTACACACGAGCCGTCGCAATCTTCGCAACTGGTATTCGCATTAGTCTTCGTATTCTTTAAGATGATTTCCGTGTATCTTAGCAATTGCTTGACATCGATTATTACAATAGCCTTTCTAACGTGATTCATTGATGATTCTTGTATAGTATATACGAATATAACATTTATATAAAAAATGACAAGAAATACTTAATAATATCAATACAATACCAAAATGTATTACAGGATTATCTTGAACAACAAGGCGAACAATATTGCGATGTGTATTTATGAGAAAATAAAGGATATTCGGAGCGAGAATAAAGAGTGGCTCGTGAATAACACGAACGGTTATATCTTCGCTCACCTCGAACTACCATTATACGAAAAAGAATACTTGGAGAAGATTATATACGAATATGGGATACAGAAGGCGATTGAAAAGTTTATCCTAAATAAAAAATGCTATGAAGTCATTATGAACCTCGTAGAGAATGATGAAAAAAAGGTATATTTAGGCGTGGTCTATTATATCATAAGCGAATACTTTGAGTTTATGTCCTTCGAATATGTAGCCACAGCGTAGCCGCTACGTCAGTTGCTTATTGTTTCCATTTCTTGCCACAAATCAAGCAATTCATAAATAGCGTGGATGCTTCATCACCCGAGCGGGTTTGTAATTCATAATAACTAACCTTCTTACTTTTACAACGGGAGCATTTAATCATATCCGACATCGCGACTAACTTAATCTCGTACGCCGCTTTCAGACGCAATTGATTACGCTCGTCAATCTCCTTCCATCTCTCAGGGAATATGTCTTTACACTGCATATACGGAAGCATATGCGGATGAAACTCTTTTTTATGTATCATCCTGTCGTATAACTTGTCATTCCCGATATAACTACCGTTCTTAATATTCGAATAAATGCTTCTCGCGATATTCGAGTATATCTCTAAAAACATTTGGCATTTCCAAGATAACTGAACCTTCGCATTATTGGCGTAGTCGAGCGTAGCGTTAAATATCCCAATCTCTAAATCGCTCACTTCCAACTCTGACATTTGCAAGTTCGTCATCATCAACTCTTTGAAATCTTCGCGTATCTTATTCTTATTGTATCGATTCGCACTATCCACCGTGTTCCTATTATCCTCATTCAATTTATTAAACTTTTCAATTTCCGCATTTAAATCATAATAAGCGTAAGCAGCGGTAGCAGCGGTAGCGACAGTATCATTTGCCATATTGGATTAATATACTTGTCAAAGCAGGTAATATTTTATATCATTTTTTACATAAAAAATTGATATTATATGAATAGATATAGCATAGATGACTATCAATCTAAGCGACTTTATTACAGACGATGTTAATATTATTGAAATCTTCTTTTGTAAGTCGGGAAACGGGAGCAATGGAGCCGAGATAGACGTCCGTATAACAAATGATGTCGAAGGTAGCCGCGATGTAGAAGGTGGTGTTGAGAAGAAACACAATAAATACAAGGAAGAAAAATATAAATCGTATCATTACAAGGACAAGGTATATACATACGAACTGTCGAATGACAATCAATACGTATCGTCGAAGATAACGACGCGTTCCATCTACACGAAGCCGAACATCTTCATAGTATCGTCGAAGATTGACAAGTTCCCACAGTATATATTTCCATGCACAAATGAGATTGACAACATATCGACCTATACAATCAAGGAGTTTAAAATCAATAACAGGATTTCCCTGATGATTCGCGATGATTATTCTGGTGTCAAATCATTCTACATCGAATATAGGCACTCGCCGAATGTCGAGATTGATAAAATCAATGAATACATCAATAACCTCATACACACCTACGCGGTGATGTAATGTGATGGATAGCATAACAACATCTTCTTTTTTTTTATATATAAAAATTGATTGTATTTGTGTATTTGTGTATTTATTAAATAACATAATAATAATAAACATGTCTTCCATCAATTACGCGGACTTCTCGGTATTCGCAGATTTGTATAATGATACAGGAGAAAAATGGGACACGACACTGTCGTGTCCGACACTGTCGTGTCCGACACTGTCGGACGCTACGGATTGCGATGACGCATTGAAGGATTACTATGATGCGTATTGTTCTTACCTTGTATCTCGCAAATATAGCACAGACGCCATCAAAACATATCGCAAGAATGCCATCATCGACTTTTATATCACCGAAAAGAAGTATGACAATTCGTTTCGCAAAGCGTTGGATACCTATTATATCGAGAATATCAAGGATACATTTCATAAAACGTTAAACCCTCCGCCGTGCTTCTTTCACGAAGTAAGAATGGCACAAAAGAGGGAGGAGCGAGAGATTGCGACGGACGATGTCGCACAGCATTATATTAATCTTAAACATTCGTATCAAGCGAGATATGAAGAGATGACTGCGACTGCCGCGAAAGCGGTTGCTAACATTAGCGATACTATTCACGGTATCGAAAGCGACTGTGAAGAGGGCGACGGCAATTATTATTGCGACGGCAATGACAATTACTACGACGAATATTACAATATGTATGATAGCGATTATTATACGGAGTATGATAATTATAGCGAAGGCTACTCGGACGACTACGACTTTAACGAATAATGTCGAAATATCTAATCTATTACAATGTGAAAAATGAAAAAATTATATAAACAAATGATAATATATGTAATCATAAAGTAATAAATAATGCCATCGCCACCTTCAAAAAAGCAATCTGTCACTCCCGCACAAGCGACCCCCGCACAAGCGACCCCTGCGGATACGCAAGTTAAAAAGAAGAAGTCGGTTTCTACTCCTACTGTTCTTTCGACTGTGCCAGTAGTCTCAGTAGCCCCTGTTGCTTCCGCGACTCCTGTTCCAGTCGTTCCTGTTCCCGTTGCTCCTTCTGAAACCGTCGTTCCAGTTCCAGTTGCTGCGGAAGCAGTTGTCGCCGATAACGTCCTTTCTACCATCATCGACAAGGTTAATTTATTGTCCGCCGCGATTAAGGATATTCAAACCAATCTCAAAGTCCTCAGCAAGGAATACGATAAGCAACAGAAGATTATTGAGAAGGCACAGAAGAAGCGTCAGAACGCGAAGAACTCGCCTTCTGGATTCGCGAAGCCCAATAAAATCTCGGACGAACTGTGTGATTTCATTGGCGTTCCTCACGGAACTGAGAAGTCGCGAACGGATATTACACGACTAATCAATGCATATGTGAAAGAGCATAACCTGAATAAGCCTGAGAACAAGCGTTTTATTCTCCCTGATGACAAACTTAAAAAGATTCTTAACGTTGGCGATAGCGAGGAGATTAATTATTTCATCCTACAAAAACTGATTTCTCACCATTTCCCTGCGAGTGCGAGTAAAACCGCGGCGAAGTCCGTAGCAGTCCCCGCCCCTGCGACTGTGGCAGTGTAGAGAAGCGATAGCAACAAATCCTTTATTTTTTTATGACTATTAAATACACAAAATAAAAATAATCAATATTAAGCAGGAGACGTATGAATATACAAGAGAATGCTCAAAAAAACATAGACTATTACAAGGAACTCAAAACCGTAAAGAAGGAGATTGAGAAGATATATAAACTGCTTTCGAAGGATGAGACGTTGCCTGAGATGATAGAGAGCATTCAAAATGATTTGAATAAAAACATTAGTTATATTTTGACAAATTTAACAAAACCCAACTCGACTTACAAAGAGTTGAATCCAAAAATAACAAAGATTCTGTTCTTGTTAATAGAATTATTAAGAAATTGTACGGTATATAAAGATAATGTGGATGATAATGAAAAAATATACGAAACGCAATTACCAGAGAAAGCAACATTTGTAGATATTAATATTTATATTGAAGAAGCTATTAAAGGTTTAGATGAACTACAAAAAGGAATTATGAGACAGATATTAATATGTAAATATTACCTCGAACTATTTGAAAAGAATTACACAACTGATGTAGATAATGCAAAAATAGAAAGCATTAATGATATTATAAAAAACCCAAAGACAACACTAGAGGAAAGAAAGAACTTAGAAGGACAATTAATCGAGTTGGAGAAAGAGAAATATAGAAGTGTTCTCAATTATATCCAAGTATCCTCTTTTGAAATTTTTGATTATGTCGATAAAAAATACGAGAGTCTAACCGCCGAGCCTACCCCCGATGAAGATAATGGAAAGAAAGGCAAAAAAGAAAAGGAAGAAGAGAAACGAAAAGAAGCAGCAGACGAACTTATAAGATTTTTCAAAACCGAGATATATTATACTTTTATAAATATCAACAATACGCGGAGCAATGACCCAGAAACCCAACAATACGAAAATGGAAATGAAAAGATTGAATTGGATTTGAGGAATAAATTATTAGAAAAATTGAGAGAAGAGTTGGATAAGCAACTAAACACTTTACAGAACATCATTAATTTTTTAGTGGATTCGAATAAGCAAGAATATTCTAAGGAAATAACAGATGTTAAGAATAAGTTCAAAGATTATAAGAAAGAAAAGGAATACAAAGACAACATTCTAAGTCTTCTTATGAATGAAGAAGGGGAGATTAAAAAATTAATAGACAAGAATAGTAACGAACGGAAGGTATTAGAACAGAAAATCGAAATCCAAAGAGCGGAGTTGGAAAGAGACCGACAGGAAAGAAGAGGTATATTTGCTGTCCCAAGAACCAACGGCGGAAGCCGAAGCAGCCGAAGCAGCGGAAGCACTAAGAAGATGCACGGGGGCGAACGGAAACTGAACAAGTATTACGAGGACAAGTATAAGCCATTGAAAATCCTAATCGATTCGGTTGGCAACCTGATACAGGAAATCGCAAAGATAGAAGGAAAGGAAGATGCCGACAAAGACCCATTTAGCAAAAAGTATGTTATATTTGGCGACTCTGGCGATGACATACCTTCAATTTACAAGAACATTTGGCACGATTACAAAAAAGAAATGAATAAAATAAAATCGAAGGGCGTCTCGATTGACAGTTTAAAACAGGATGACAGGCTATATGAGCGGTTTAAGATGAACGAATTAGACCCACAAGATGTTTTAAAGATTTCCTTTCAGGACAAGGTGATTTTCATTTGCGTCGTCTTGATTATCCGCACATTCGCGATGGTATTAATCGAACTCCTAATCGAATATAATTTCGTAAGCACCCTGAGCAGAGGCATCCTTGTGTATTCGGTTCTCTATATCTTGCTACTATTTATAGGCGTATTAATCATAAATTACGATTCCTATAAATTGCGTATTCTCGTGAATTACCTCAACGTCCATATTAATTCGTCCAATATCTTTTTTCACGTCCTGCTATTTGCCCTGTTTATCGGGCTAATCCTCATCATCATCAATGATAACGAGGGCGACAACAACTTAAAGGGCGTTGATAACATCTTTAACTATACCTACATATACAAGTATATCTATGAAATCGCCGAGAAATCGAACCCCGCTTCCAATCTCCTATTATCGCAAAAAGAAAAAGTTAAATTACAATACCGTATGGATATTATCACGATGATTATCTTCATCTTCTCGTCCCTCTTAATATTGATAATGTAATGTAATGTAATGTAATGTAATGTAATGACATTAATTATTTCGTATCGGGTAATACGTTAGGATTAGAGAATACTGAGAGCCGTAATTCAAAAGCGAGGCGTTCGTAAAGTCCTCCTTCGTCAAATTATTCTCATTCAACATTATTATTTTTCCAATGTCATTATCAACCTCCAATACTTTTATATTTACAAAGGTATTGCGATGTGTTTTCAATTGCATGTAGTCATATTTCGATACATTATTCAACCTGTATTCATCGTATTCGAACTGATTCGAATAATCGATATTCACCTCATATAGATTCAATTGCGGACGCATCCGCGTCGGAGGCATCAGAATCGTATCGATATTCGTATCCATACTCTCGTTATCGTATTTATGCGTCGTGTAATCGGAAACTTGGTTTATTTTAATGTCATCACGCCCAAGGTCGAGTTCGTGATTCAGGTAATCGAGGAAATTGACTTTCCATTTCTTATTCGCCAGATTGATATTGTTGTTGATATTATTGCCCTTGTTTATCAACTTCCAGATGTCCCATTTCCCCGACGTCTTGCTATATAAGAAGTTATACTTGAAGGTTTTGTGATTGTCCGTAATCACCATTGTTATATAAGGCGTCGCGTCCTTCACGTAGGTAGGAAACATAATCTTTAATGGCTCGATTATATTACTTTGTAAATCAATATTAACCGTGAAGGTGAGTTGGTTGCGTCTGGGATTGTTTATCCAATCTCTGCTATAACTATTTATAATTAGTGTTTTTTTATTCACATAGGTATTCGTAGATGTATTGAGAGAACTTATGACTTTCCCCATAATATCCACAACATTCTCCGAAGTCGTCGCTGCAACGGCAACGGAGGTAGCAGAAGTGGTAGCGGACGCTGTGGCGGTATCGATATTTGCCAAGATTGTATTTGAAATCACCCGTCCGTGTTCGTATTCTTTCACTCGAAGCAATAACTCTTCGTTCGTTAATATATCGCCCTTATTATACCCCGTATTCGCTTCGTTCGCTTCGTTCCCTTCGTTCCCCGTATTCGCTTCCATTACCGACATCGGACTCGTATCAGGAACAGGCACAGGAGCATTTATCGCCTCTATGTTTTTTGTTATATAATCCTTCATTTTCGCCAAGGTTATCGTGTTCAGTTCCATCAGTTTCACGGTATTATTCATTAGCACCGCATCTTTGCTCATCGCCGTTATGATTGCTTGAATGATGTTTTGTAATACGTCGGCATTCAAGGATAGGTTGTATTTTTCAAACAACATCTTCGTAGATGCCTGAATTACCAAGTTCCTATTTTTTTCCGATTTAAACTCATCAATAATCGCCATTGTCTATTATTTATTTACACGTGGTTTTTTGTTTAAGTAATTGAGGTTCGGTCGATATAAATACTTGCGACTCGCAATCATATTATCATCGGTGATTTTCTTGTCGTTCGTAATACATTTTAAGAAGCCCTCGTCTTTGTAAGGGTCAGGTAGATTTAATTTCTTGTATTTTAAAAGACTATTCAACCACCGTATTTGGTGCGTCATCGAGAACATACCGCACTCCGTGTTCTTTCGCTGGTGTCGCGTCGTATTGAAGGTGATTTTAAAAGTATGCTTCGGATAGATGACAAACAGACTCTTTTTTAGATTCATTATGAACTTCTTCACATACGCAGGTATGCCTATCGCATTACTGTCGTAATAATGAGCCCCATAGCATTTATTCTTCGGGTCGATAATGATGAACGTAGAAGTCCAGTGCGAACCGTTCTGGTTATGCTTATCGAGGTTCGTGATTAACCCCAGATATTTAATTTTCTTATTGATATATCTCTTGACATCGAGCGAACATATCTGGCTATACAGGCATCGTCCGAACTTATCCTCCTCTGAGAAATCAATCGGATATACGCCTAAAAACGCGTATTTATATTGTCGCCCCTTGTCATACTGTATCATCACCTCCTCGATGTCATAATTACTGAGCCACTCCTTCCCATTCGCATACCACTCAGTTGGCATCTCGGGACGCAACTCTTCCTTCTCAATCATCTTGATAATCTCTTTCGCTTTCGTGTCGTCGGTGAAACGTGCGATGGTGCCAGTCCAACACCAGTATTGCTTGTCGTCGCACACGGGCTTAATCTTTTCATTTAGCAGAAGCGATAATTTCGCAATCGCATCCGTTTTTTTATAGGTTATCTTGTCGGGCTTATATTTGTTCCACGTATCAATCAGGAAGAGCAACGACTTTTTAGAAAATATATAGGGGTTATTGGCATTTTTAGGACTATTATATTTCATAATTTCATTCGTAGTCATTCGTGCTATGCTATGGTATTTCTCTACATAATAAGCAGAAAGTATTTTGCGATTCCTAAAAATAAATATGTATAAAAATAAAAATTGATATATATATAAGTATATTAAAACAATAAAAGAATGGGCATTAATGAAGATTTTCGCTCATTTATTAACAAATATAAGGTAGAGAAAGGTAAGCCTTTTACAAATACGAGCATCGGGTATCCACGCATATCCATTTGTGTTCCTGAGGATAAGTATGCCGATTTTATGAATATCTACGGGTTGGCTCTTACGAATGCCATCCCATTACATTTTACAGAAAAACCCACGGAACCCAGTTCGCTCCGTGTTGATATCGATTTCCGTTTCACTATGCCCGATGACAAGTCTGGCATTTACAATTCACAAGATTCCAACTCGTCCTTAAATAGCAAGAGGAAGTATGACCGCATATATACCGCTGATAATATACACGCGATTGTCAAAGCCTATTTCAGTGTCATCAATCAATACTTGGATGTCCCCGAAGAAGCAAATGTCGCCTACGTGATGGAAAAGCCGAAGCCCGTCGAGTTCCGCAATAAACTGAAAGACGGGTTGCACATCATCTTTCCGCATATTATCGTGAATAATAACGTCCATCACTTTATTCGGCGAAAGATATTGGATGTCGCTGCGGATATTTTCAAGGATTTGCCAATCTGTAATGACTATGATTCGATTGTCGATAAGGCGATTATCGACGTGAATTGTTGGCAGATGTATGGTTCGCGAAAGCCCGATTGCGATACCTACCGTGTTTCGAGCATCTATAAATATGCGAATAATGAAACGGTGAGAACCGATTATACCTTGAACGCCGCGGACGAGATAAACTTTATCAAACTGTTTTCTATGCGTAATTTTTCTAATAATATTCAAAACTTTGTGAAACCAGAATTTGATGTTGAAATAAGTCAATATAGTAAGCACATCTTACCCGCGATAGACCAGAAGTTGAAGAGCAAAGTCCAGAACAATATTTTCGGCAAATCGTTGAATGCGAACCGATGCTATATTTCCGAAGATGAATTGAACTTTGCTAAAAAACTCGTAAGTTGCCTATCTTTGACACGTGCCGATAATTACACGGACTGGATTAATTTAGGCTGGGTATTGCGTAATATCGATTACAGGCTTCTTGAAACGTGGGTAGATTTTTCAAAAATTAGCAGTGCGTATATCGAGGGCGAATGCCACAATCTGTGGGACAAGATGAGGAAGGACAATATGGGTATCGGAACGCTCAGGTGGTGGGCGAAGCAGGATAACCTCGTAAAATACGTCAGTATCCTCGACCAAAGCATAATTCCTAAGATAGACCAGAGTGTCGCGTCGGACGGTGCTCATTTCGATATTGCATGTGTCGTCTATGCTATCTTTAAAGACGATTTCAAAGCGATTTCCAAGGACATCTGGTATAAATACGACAAGGAGCGGCATCGCTGGGTTCGTGCGAGGGAAGGATTGGATTTACGGCGTATCCTCAGTATTGATATATGTAAGAAATATATGGAGCGAAGCCTGTTTTTCTCAGAATATACAGAAGACCCGACGCTAAAAGCCATCAACGACGAGCGTAGCAAGAAATGCCTGAAAATCGCGACGCAATTGAAGAACTCCAACTTCAAAGACTCGATAATGAAAGAATGTCGGACGCTCTTTATCGACGAGAAGTTTGAGGAGTTGCTCGATAGCCGTTCGCATTTGATTGGGTTCGACAATGGCGTCTATGATTTAAAGATGCATATGTTTCGCGACGGAATGCCCGATGATTACATTCTGCTCAGCACGAAACTCAACTACGTTCAGTATAACAGTGAGATGCCCGAAGTATTGGAAATCAACGAGTTTTTCTCGAAAATATTCACCAACAAGAATCTGCGGAATTACGTGATGGACGTGTTGGCGTGTATCATCGACGGTAGCATCGCACAGGAACGCTTCTATATATTTACAGGACAGGGTAGCAACGGAAAATCGAGGCTCTTGGATTTGATTCAAAAGTCGATTGGAGAATATTATTGTATCTTGCCAATTGCCTTGCTAACGCAGAAACGGGCGGCGAGTAATGCGGCTCAAAGTGAATTGGAGCGAACGAAGGGGCGTCGATTTGCGGTGATGCAAGAGCCGAGTGAAAACGATAGGCTCAATATCGGATTGATGAAAGAATTGTCGGGACAGGATAGGATTTTAGTGCGAACGCTCTTTAAAGAGCCGTATGAGTTCAAGCCTCAATTCAAGATGATTCTAACGTGTAATGAATTGCCCGAGATTCCAAGTGATGATGGTGGCACGTGGCGTCGTATCAAAGTGTGTAATTTTTCGAGCAAATTCACAGAGACCCCAGATATCAATAAGCCGACTGAGTTTTATATGGACTTGGAGTTGTCTGACAAATTCGACCGATGGAAAGAGGTATTCATTAGCCTACTGATTGACCGCCATAAGCATATTAATCCGATGGCAATCCCTGAGCCGAGCGAAGTTCGCGTCGCTACGGAGAGTTATAAGCAGAATAACGATATTATCGGACAATTCGTGAATGACCGTATTGTGATTGACCCGCAAATCAAAGAACCGCGTATCACCATCACGAAACTCTATACGGACTTCAGGCTATGGAGTATATCGAATGTTGTGAAGGGTAAGAAATGCCCTGACCGCAATCAACTCAAAGCATACTTGGAAAAACTACTCAACAAACCCTACGAATCGAAGGGCTGGAATGGCATAGGATATAAGGAAGAGGATGACGATGAAGAGGATGACGATGAATAGGTAGGATGATGTGGATGATAAGAATAGGAAACTGATGTGTAGTAATTTGTATTATTTTTATTTTTTTATAAAAAACTGACAAATAGAATAATATAGTAATCATATAGTCAATGTCAATGTGTCAAAAGTCTGCGTTAATATTACAGAATTGGTGGAAACGAACCTCAAATATAAGGGAACTCCGAAAAATACATAGGTATTTAAGCACTTCTTTAAGTAATGAAGATTTACAAGATTTGTCTAATAAATGTCATTCTATCACGAAGCACTGCAAAGGCGATGGTGCAGGTTTATCTGGTGGAACACTAATTGATATGCTTTTATGTGGTTTCTTGAAAGAAAAATTACCATTATACAGCGATTATCACGACGGAGAAAGTGATATGAAATTATGCGATATTCCGTTGTCGCAAAAAAAGATAAACGGCAAATCTACAATTGCGTTGGATTGGTCTAAGAATGAAACAAAAACGACGAGAGAACATTTTACAAGCGACATTCTAATTATAAATCTAAAAACCGAAAAATGGTGGAAGAAGAACCCAACGAAGTCCAATATAAAAATCACATATAATGATACCATCCCATCAGGTATATATATCATTGATAAGCAATTCTGTAAATATTTTGTCGAATTATCTTCGAACAATAAAACAAATACACTTATCGAAAGCCAATATGTATATCGAATGATAAAACGTATTATTTCTCAAAACCTATGTATTGATTTACCCGCACCAAACAAATCCCTCGTATTTAATATACTGAATGCGTTTTCATAATATGATAATATAATTATGTAAATAAAGGCTCGTCATCGATTAAAAATCTCGCACAACACTCAATCATTCTTACATTTACCGAGTTTCCGACTTGTTTATATATGTTTTTTTCGTTGTATTGAAATGTATCAGGGAATGACTGTAATCGCAATAATTCTCGCGGTGTTAATTTACGACTCTCGGGACCATACACAGGTATCATTGCCATAGCAACTAATGTCGGAATATAATCACATCGTTTCACTCGAATACCAGAACCTCTCGCACTCCATAAAACATTATTCATACTATCGTCGCATAATAAATCCCCGCCTTGCCATTCGAACTTTCTTACTGAACCAACCCAATTTTTGTTTTCTCTTGAACTCATTAGCCATCCTTCTAATACGTTCTTATTCTTATTATAGTAATCGCGATTTTTATCTATCCACGACCTATATTTATTATAAAATAAATCGTCCTTTTCATATACATTATCCCACCAGTCAGTCCATAGAGGATACTTAGGAATATCTATATTATTATCAATCAATAATCGAATAAACGCATCCCATACAGATGCAACGTCTTTTAATTTACCGTCTATTTGATATTTTTTCATATCTTCCTTATCGCATAATAAGAAGTCTTTCAGATGTTTTGTTAAAGTAAGTTTAGGATGTTTTGGAATACTTGGCAACGCTTTCAATTCTCCCAAATCCTTTCTTTTACACATTATAATCACGCGTTCGCGATTTTGTGGAATATTGAAATGTAGCGTATTCAAGATTACTGGCATTTTATAGGTATAATATCCTAATGTATCAATCGCCTCATATATAACTTTCCACGTATTACCGTCGTCGTGTGATGCCAAGTTTCTAACGTTTTCCAATAATAAATATTTAGGCTTATGTTTTTCTATTATATCGCAAATGTTAAAGAATAGATTGCCTCGGTTATCATCAAACCCCTTTTGAAATCCCGCTTTGCTAAACGGTTGGCACGGAAACCCCGCACATAATACATCAAAATATGGGATTACATCTATATTTATTTTTGTAATATCACCTTGCGGTTTTATTCCATAGTTTTTCTCATAAATTGTTCTACATTTCTCATCAATATCACACGCAAATACGCATTCTCCGTTCATATTTTTTAAGGCTTGATGAAACCCACCTATACCACAAAACAAATCTATAAACTTGTGAGTCATTTATATTTTATATACATATTTATTGTATCAGTTTTTAAGGGTATGTCTTAAATCATTTTAGGTTGTTCGAGATTTGCGTAGATTAACAATCATCCCATAAGACTCTTACTATATAAGGAAAAAAGAACGACGTCGCTATCGCTGCTATCTCTTTGAAACAAGATACATAATCTCAATCACCTTATCGCTTCTTTCTTTGAGATTTCTGCTACCTTTGTAGGTGTCATATTTTATTTCGTATTTTTTGACATTATATGGTTCGAATAATGTTTTCCAATCGCTCTCTGTGATAATTCCCTCGTTATTATAAGAAATCAGGATATAGGTCGATTTAGCAAGTCCATCCGCCAGTAGTTTCCCCCATCGATAGTACAGCGGTTCGATATTTATTATAATTCGACTTCGTCCAATCTGTCGGAATACCCGAAATCGTAGAAATATCTACGGGTTCTTCGTTCTTTGCTATAATATTTAACATAAAATAATTACTACCGTAAGGATGTTGATTATAAGGCGGGTCTAAATAATATCGATATCATTCGGGAGTTCATTTACCAACACGTTGATATCCTTATTCGACGTGTAGTTTGAATAATTCCATATAATTGATGTTGTTTGATACTATTTATATCAATTTTTTAGATACTTTCTAAAAAATGATAAATAGATTTATACAAAAGAGCAAATGAATCGATATAAAAAAGATAGATTCGTGTCGTTTCTTGATTCTCTTACAACAATTATTAAAATTTTGAGATTCCTATGCTTAATCGCCTACATACTATTATACATACTATATAGCCTATATAGCGTTTCTTACATAATCAGCGAAGCAACGATGCCGCGAAGTAGCGAAGCAACGATGCCCGATTAGACTTCCGACGGGTTCGTGATGTATTTAATCCATACCTCCTTGGGATATTTAGACTTCCTTAAATTGAGATAGAAACCCAGTTCGACTGCTTGGTCATAAAAGCCCTTGTTTTGTGCCAACTGTCCTTCGCTATACAAATCTACAATACCTTTGAGCGATAGGCGATGATTAATCATATTGATATTATCGATGAATTGCGTAAGAATATCTTCGGTGATAATCTTGTTATTACTATTCGAATACGTAGATACAAAGCATTCGAGAACATCCTTGTTCGCATTTAGAAGATTGAATATCTCTTTTTTATTCACACGCGGTTGTCTGCTTGTTTCGCACTGGTTCGACAATATAAGCCCCTTGAAACGCCTCTGCCTACACAGTCTATTCATAAACTCCATCACGTTTATATCCACGATTACTGGCTCTTTGAAAGGCAAATGATTATTTATTTTCGTATATAATTCGATGCTCCGCTTCATATTGGTAGTCTCACACTCATCCACCTCATATACCCACACATATACCTTGTATTCGCAACTAAAATTATGGTCGTGTTCGGTGATATACTTACATATCGCCCCGTGTCTGTGGTTTCCGTTGATAATCTTGATGCTCTTCTCTTCAATCTTAGCCTTCTTGTCATATATCGCATCAATCGTAAAGGGGATGTCGTAGCCTTCGGTAATCGAGGCATACAACTCAGTTATCTTTGAAGAGTCCAAGTCTCTGTTGAATACGATAGGAATTGCGTAAGCCATCAACTCGCGAAAACTCAGTTTTACCAAATATTTGACATCGCTTATCTTGTCGATTGTTTTGTCGGCGATATTAAAGTATGGCTGTGGCGGCGGAGACGGAGATACTTGCGGTTGCTTGTTGTCTGTCTTTTCAAACTCCCTCTTAATGTCGTCATCATTGAAACTCATTGTCTGGGTTGGGCTTTGTAGTTTCGTGTTGCTTTACGCTCTCTGCTTTACTTATACCGTGTAGCATCCTTAATCAATTTTTATCCTTCTCCTTCTCCAACAATAGAAATATGTAGGCGAAGAGCGACGATATCACAAGTCCGCATATCTCGATTGCGATATGGTAAGGGAACGGGTAAGCGTTCATCATCGCATCACAATTATATCTCTCGTTAAAGATGAGTCCTATGACGACCGCGAATAACAGTAACAGGATTGGTAGAAGACTCTTAACGACCGTAGACAACTTAACATTCCATAACCCAGTAAGAAGCACGATGACCCAAATGTTTATTCCAGAAATCGCGTTATATATTGTGCCAATATAATTCAAAAATATATAAAAGTCCAGTAGAATCGCAGCGAATATTAGTGGGATATAAGGAGGTTTGCCACTAATGAACGATAACGCGGTGATTAGGGCGATTATGATGAGATATGAAGATGCGTGAATAATATACGTGTGTTCCAAGCTATGTTCGTCTTCGTTCCAAAACATATGTGAATACGCGTGGTATGCTTGAAATATGAATAAGGACAGTATAAAGAACTGGATTTCGAGATGCTTTGCCAAGGATAATAAATAAAGCAAGATGATACACGATATGATATCGATACTCGCGGAATAGGGCTGGTCTGCGAAGTCTGCGAGTTCTCCTCGAACCTCGCACGTATTAAAGGGAAACGGTTTAGGTTTAAATTGTTGTTCCATTATATTATAGAGATACAAAAAATATAAAATATATACATAGATTATTGCTAACTGCTGACTTAGCGTCGTTAGACGACAGGGACATATCTCTGCTGTCCCTCTTTGCTTACGACGAGTTCGTATAACATCTTGAATATATCGGTATTCATCTCTTTTTTATGATTCATTTCAAGAAGAATCATTATATTTTTATTGTCTTCCTTGGGATATAACTCATCCACCTCCCTTTCTATCAATCCGATATTGTATTCGAGCATCAGGTTCATATAATCCACGAAATGTCTGCCTCGCACATATCGGTTGCGTCTCTTTAATTTGCTGAAAAACGTCGCAATGTCATCATCCCACGAAACACACGCGTCCCTCAAAACATTTGGGTTAATATTATAATAGCAACCGTATTTGCCAGACTCAATCGTCATCTTCGCATCGTGTTTCACAAAATAGGCAGTGTCTATGAACCAATTTATTTCCTCCGCATAGAATCCGCCTCTCTTTTCTTCGATGACTTGGTGCGTGTTATTGATGAGGTGCGTGGATAGTTCGTAATACATCCTTAAATACTTGTGTGTCAATAGTCTCTCAAAGGGGATTATGATTGCCCCGATGCCTTTCACATCGATATATACGAGTTCGCGAAACTTGATAAACAAGAAGTATTTGCTATCGACGTTGTTTTTGTTGGCTTGGAAAAACCCAGAAAACTCCATATCCTTCACGTGGTGATAGATGTATTGAAGCATCGTTTGTTGGTCTCGGTAGCAGCTTGTAGCGGCTTGTAGCGGCTTGTAGCGGCTTCTTTCGATTGTTGGTACGAAGTTGGTTGGCTTGTTGCGAAGTTGGTTGCTTCTTTTGCTTTGTCTCTGCTATATAAAATCAAGACATCAAATCAGTTTTTAGTATTGATATAGGATATTCGAACATATTTATTCTAAAAAAACTGATATATTAAATTTGAAATATAATTAACATAAACTATAAACTATGAACGATAAAGAAAGAGGCGTTAAAAACGGGCTACGATACATCTTAGGGGTATCGAAATCTAATCACAAAATAGAAATAATGAAAGAGGACAACATAAAAAAAGCCCACATATATTGTAAAATTAACCAGTTATCAGGACAGGTATCGGGACCATTGATAGAACATTTCATTAAAGAGAAATACGGTATGAAAAAAAATAATGCGTCGCGATGTAATGGCGACTTACAGCATAACGAGATAAACTATGAACTCAAAATATCAAACGGGGGCAAAGAAAACAACAGGTTCAACTACGTTCAACTGCGGATGAACCACGACTGTGTATATATATTTACCGCGTATTACATTAGCGTCGATAACATAGAGACAGAAGGCGAATTATTTATTTTCAAACTCAATAAAGAGGACATCAAACGGTTGATACTCGCATTTGGCGGATATGCTCACGGAACAGTTAAAAAGTTAGGAGAAATCACAGAGGACGAATTAGATAACTCTGCGAATGACAAAGAATATTCGATACGCCCAAAATATGGCGATAAATGCTGGAATGAATTATTGAAATTCAGAGTGGAACATATTATATAGATTCACCAATTCCGCACGTCCCATCGAGTTTTGCCTCGCCGTATTTACACTATTCGAATAGTCCAATTGCGTAAGCCGATGAATGAGCGTATTATTATCTATATTTGATTTAAACCAGTGCCAACTCTTAGGTCGCAATTCCATCAACCCCTCTGTTTTTATTTCGCCTATCGTGCCACCATAAGCCCGAAGGGCGAAGTCGGCATTCTCAGGAGGCGTAGGTTGCCCCGACGCATCTGTTTTGCCTAATTTGAGAAACTCCCAATCGCCGTGCGTTTTCGGCAAATCAATAAACTCCCTTTCTATATCGATATCCTTTTTCTCCCATATTTGGAAGCAACATTTGACGCTCATTGTGGGATAAAAGCAACACGGCGTATTTGGTATTTCTTCATCATATA
>Ga0114969_10001539_pt1 | contig 19549 bp, 18 predicted proteins | sample M_130807_MF_Meta_FD_87316 | JGI IMG/M metagenome (GOLD analysis project Ga0114969, IMG submission 87316) | Freshwater microbial communities from Lake Montjoie, Canada to study carbon cycling - M_130807_MF_MetaG | ecosystem: Environmental > Aquatic > Freshwater > Lake | place: Lake Montjoie...
CGTTGAGCTGACATATGATGAAGATCCGAGGCCTTGGACCGTGGAGGCCAAGTGCGTTGAGCTTACATATGAGGAAGATCCGAGGCCTTGGACCGTGGAGGCCAGCGCATTTCCAATAGAGCTCAAATATCCTGCTGTCCCTAGACCTTGTACAGTGGAGGCTAGGGAAGAAGAGCTGATGTAAGAGGAAGTTCCTAGGCCTTGGACAGTAGAGGCGAGTGCCGTGGAGCTGACATACTGGGAAGTTCCTAGACCTTGGACTGTTGAGGCTAGGGCGGTGGAGCTGACATACTGGGAAGTTCCTAGGCCTTGGACCGTGGAGGCAAGCGCATTTCCATAGGAACTCACGTACCCTGCTGTGCCTAGGCCTTGGACAGTGGAGATGAGGGCGGTGGAGCTGATGTAAGAGGAGGTTCCTAGGCCTTGAACTGTGGATGCTAGGGCGGTGGAACTCACATACTGGGAAGTTCCTAGGCCTTGTACACTGGATACCAAGTTGGATGTCGTCACAAGAATGGATCCATTGATTCCTATATTACACGCGTTTATAGTGCCCGCCACGTCTAGAGTAAAAGAGGGTGTATTACAACCAATACCCACATAGCCATTGCAGTTAATTGTAAAGGCCTTGATTGATGTGGAAGGTGGCTGTCCGCCGACTGGCCAAAATCCGCCATTGCTTGCTATATCTACACGAAATCCTCCCGCAGCCAAGACACGTACTCTATCTGGACCTGGCCAATATGTTACAGGAAGAGATCCATCGTTGCCCTTGAACAAGAGAAGTTCAGAAGCTTCCTCAGTAATTAGACCCTCATCGTAAATACGTTCTGCGATCACTGTATGTGTGTACTGGGTTGCTTCGCCAAATCCATCTTTAGATGTTCCAATGAAACGCAGTGTATTTGTGGAAATACTGGCTCCGATAAACACATTGGACGCATTTATAAATGTACTCGGGCCATATACTGTCAAGGAATACGTGGATAGAGAACTTATGACCACATTAGGCGATGAGATATATCCTGCTGAGCCGAGGCCTTGTATTGTCGAGGCTAGGGATGCTGAGCTGATGTAAGAGGATGTGCCTAGGCCTTGGACAGTGGATACTAAACTCGACGAGCTCAAATAAGAGGCCGTACCGAGACCTTGGACCGTGGATACAAGACCTGTAGAACTTACATATCCCACAGTGCCGAGACCTTGGACGGTTGATGTAAAAGAGGATGAACTTATATATCCTGCTGTTCCCAGGCCTTGGGTAGTGGATACAAGCGCGCTAGTACTCACATAGAGCGAAGAGCCGAGACCTATGACGGTAGATGCCATTGTTGCAGCACTTACATACTGAGAAGAGCCGAGGCCTTGGACAGTAGAGACTAGAGCCATCGAACTCACATAGCCAGAAGAGCCAAGGCCTTGGACAGTAGATGCCATAGTTGCCGTACTGACATATCCAGAAGAGCCAAGGCCTTGGACAGTAGATGCCATCATCGTCGTACTTACATATCCAGAAGAGCCAAGGCCTATGATGGATGATATGAGTCCTGTTACCGGCGAACTCAGGTAGCCCGCGCTTCCCAGACCTTGTACGGTGGACATAAGGCCTGATGTACTGATGTATGATGCCGTGCCGAGACCTTGGACAGTGGATGCCAGTGAGGATGAACTTATGTAGGTGGCCGTGCCGAGACCTTGGACCGTGGATACTAGTGAGGCCGAGCTCAAATAAGAGGCCGTGCCGAGGCCTTGGACCGTGGATACTAGCGAACCCGAGCTCAAATAAGAGGCCGTGCCCAGGCCTTCGACAGTGGACACGATGTTATTCGTATTGTATACAAGAGATCCTCTGACATACGCAGAATTTGTCAAGAATATCGTGCTCGCCCTGATGCTTCCATTCACTTCCAACGACGTACTGGGTGTCAAAGGGTTGTTGATAGTGACACTTGAGAACTTGGCGAAACTCGTGCTGATGTTTAGGGCACTCAGATTAGAGGATACTGCGAGGTTCTGTGTACTAAACGACCTGGCAAGAACACTAGAAACAGTGGCCACATTCATGAACGTGGAATAAAACACTGTCAGATTATTGAAAGCTCCTGTATTACCGGATAGATTGCTGAAATTCCCCTGCCGAGCATTTATGCCCTCCACGCTCGGGTGAGCGGCCTCATCAGGGAACGCAAATGTGTTTATCACCGCCCACACATTGCTCGTCCTCGGCGTCACTGTAAGGAACCCGTAGGGCTGATTGATGTTATAGACATTACACCCGGGACCGTCCAAATAGTGTACTCCCGTTGTCGTACTGACGGAAATTCCACGATTTGTAGAAGCGTAGCCAGTAATATCTCTGATAGTGATGATTGTACCTGGAGCCGTAATGGACGACAACAAGACAACGGCGCTGTTTGGATACACCACCGTTGATGTATCCACCTGTACCACGCTGGTACTTTGATTTACGACAATCGGTTCGCTCATTCTATCAAGCGTTGAAAGAAAACATTAAAGAAAACTCGCAAGGCTCAGCAGAAGATGCAAAGCAGTAGTTCGCCCTTTCTCGTGAATATTGTGCCACTTGCCAATGTAAATACAAGCTCTTCTGGGATTGACACCGTGAGCGCCCTCACAACGAGCGTGGGAAATATACAGAAGATGGTAAATTTTGATACAAAAACTATAAATACCAATTTCCTCGGGGCTTATCCTGGCTCTTCTAACATACAGGTCACTAGCCCGCTAGTTTTATGTAATGTATCCGCAACAACAACAACTAGTAATATCCAGTTGAATTCCATTGTGGCTAATACAATTACGGTCGAAGGCACATGTTACGCCAGGGAATATGTGACTTTGTGCGATAGCCGTGTAAAAGGGGGTGTAGAACCTATCAGACAAATATCCTTTGACACCCTGAAATATGTCAACGCATATACATATACGTATTTAGATTTTCCATCCTCCGAGAAACGTCTGGGGCTAGTGGCACAGGAAGTGGCTGCCGCCTATCCTGAGTGTGTTGTGGAGAGGGGTGGAACGAAATATGTGAATTACGCAGCTGTTACCGCAGTCCTCCTCCAGGCAGTCAAAGATTTAAATGAACGGGTGAAGGTGTTAGAGAGCAGTGCGTGAATATGGAGTGCTCTTATTTGTCGTCATGCGACAGAGGAATGTCATTGGAATCTTTTCCGGGGATGGTTAGGTATAGCGGCAGCGGCAGCGGCAGCGGCAGCGGCAGCGGCAGCGGCAGTGGCAGCGGCAGCGAAGCCGCCACAGAGCCAAAGCCATATTGCTCACTTCTTCTAGCCCAAGAAAAGGTCGTATTGCTTGCCACGGCCGCCATTACAGAAAACAACCTATTCATGAACGGCCTTTTCCAGAATATATACATAATGTATCGAATGTTTGAGGCCATGGGATGGAAACCCTTTTTACTCGTCAATATGAAGCCCGCTGATATGAACAAGGTTCCAAAGTATATGCATGATGTTCGCCTCATGGCCTAAGAGGAGATTGCGAATACAACCATACCCGTTCAGCTGTACATAGAGATTGGCATGAGCACTGACGCATCTATGCGCAAATACTTGAAGGCTTGTGGTGCAAAGGTGGGGAAATTGTATTTGGGAAATATTATCAATATAGATATTGAGACGCCTATTTTCTATCCCGACATGTTCTTCTCACACCATGTTATAGGGGAATTGGATGATATTTGGGTATCGCCGCACTACGCGCAACACGGCGAATACGCGAGGGCGATGAATCATATAGATCTTCAGAAGGGTCTGGGACCGGTTGTGCCTTATGTATGGGATCCACAGATTTTGACGCGCGATGGCGAGAGAGTGTTTTCGTGGAAATCTGCTGCCCAGGCCAGCGATGACGTCTTCGTCATTGTGGAGCCAAATATAAGTTTCCAGAAGTGTTCTTTGGTTCCTTTGATGGCGATTGAAACGTGGTTCCGCAGAAATCCTCTATGGCGCGGCGAAGTCTTAGTTGTCAACGGAGAACGCCTCATGTTGATACCCTTTTTCAAGGATTCCGTATGGGCTAATCTGGAACTCGTCAAGGCCGGGCGAGTAAAAATGCTCGGGCGCATGGATATTTTGACGATTATGACCCAGTGGCCATCAGCCATTCCTGTATGTACGCAGTGGAACAATGAATATAATTACATGGTTCTAGAGTACTTCCACGCGGGATATCCTGTCTTACACAATGCGAGTGATTGGTCAGAGTATGGGTATTATTACCGTGGTGCGGATCTTCGGGGTGCTTCCAATCTGATTGACACGATTCGCGCGAATCATCATAAGCGCGGAGAAGTGTTTCGCGCACACACGAGAGCTCTACTCTGGCGTCATTCGCCCTATAATCCGAAAGTCCATGCGCGATGGAATACGGTTATAGAGAGTATGTAGGAATCGGCTTAATTAAAAAGAATATATATATATAATGTCTGATATATTTTCTAAATACAAATCCTCATACATTGGCGGGTTTTCTGACTTATTTTTAGGTACACTGTGTACATATGTATGTTATTATTCGCTCTGGTATTTTAAAGACAGTTATCTAAGCATTCTCACAATCATTCTATGTGCATTGATGAATCTAAAGATGTTTATAATATTTCACGACTGCTGTCATGACTCCTACACGCCCAGTCATACATCCAATCGTATTATTGCGACTTTCATGGCACCATTCTTCTATTTCACAGAATCGTGGAGATATACTCATAATACACACCATGTGGCAAATGGCAGAAAGGGAAACAGTTATGATTTTGCACACAATGAACTTATATTTTATACACTTCAGCAATACAAGGAAATGTCTCCCGCATTTCGCACACTTGTAAAAACAGTCTTACACCCTATTAGTCTATTTACCATACTCACCTATACGAAATTCATTATTTTACACCGGTTTTATGCCCTCCACTTTCTCGTTGACACGTATGTAGGCAGTCCGCAGTTGATGCATATCTTTGCGGAACAGATATTTAATAACGCAGCCATTGTAGGAATAATATATTTTCAATATAAATACTCCATACTGTATCATTGCCTTGCTTCTGTATGCGTATCATCAACACTTGGCGCATTGTTCTTTTTCAATCAACATACCTATAATCCTCCTTACATAGTAAATAACGAAGAATGGACATTAAAAGACAGTGGATTAAGAGGGAGTTCCTTCATACAAATACCATGGATTTTGAAATATTTTACCGGAGGTATTGAATATCATCATATCCACCATTATAATTCAAAGATACCTAATTATAATTTGAGAGCTCTACACGATGAAGTGGTATCTGAGACGAATATGTTTGATGAGATCGTTGAATTATCATTGGCAGATTGTTCTAAAAATATATGGTTCAGCTTATACAACGAAGAATCTGGTAAATATATTTCATTTCAAGAAGGAGATGAGCATATCCGAAGGTAGAAAAACATCTAAACAAAGAAGGCGCTTGAGGCGACTCTTGCGGAGACAGAAGTCTAATACGCATAATCCGTCAACTCCGCCAGAGCTCCTGTCTCCAGATCATACACGTACGCCCGTTCTTCTTGTAAAAGAACAAGAGAGTATAAAAGGTCTTTGCTGGGCGACTGGTTATAATTGACCACGATACCGTACTTATATTTCTTGTAACGCATATAACTTATGAGTTGCCAGAGATTGTCAGATTTTATATCGGTTGTCGTTGCCTTCAGCTCAATAATGATCTGAAGCCAATTGTGTAGGACAATATCCAAGCGTTCCTGACCGACGAATTTGCCCTTGTAATAAATTGGCATAGTCTCTTCCTCGGTGTACTGAATACCACGTTGCTGTAATTCCACAGCGATGGCGTTCTGATACACCGTTTCTGTGCGCCCTTTTTTTAGGATACGCGCCACTTCTTTTAATATCAATAAAATTTCATTTATCTTTTCAAGTTCTGCGGGATCCATTTTTATTGAGGGACTTATTCCCCGACCCATGGCAGAATTCATTTTTTATTTGTCTCGAATAGATATGTTAGTAGGAAAGAAAGAATATGGAACGTGGAAAGATGGCTCATCTATTTATAAGGATAGTAAGGGCTACTATATTGTTGCTGTTCGTATGAACGGTGAAGGGGGGATGTATAAGAAATATCTGAAATCGTGGAAACCTGCGAAAGATGCCGTATTGCTTTGTTTCACAAATAAACGGTGGACAGAATGTAAAGGCAAACAATCTAAAAGACGTACCACCCGAAAAAATTGATTTCTGCCGACTAGCTGAGAGTGAGTCCCTCTACAAAAAATGGCGTCAACTAAAACTTACGATTTGAGTTCTTTCGTCGACGACGGTTCCTCGCGCACTTTCCTACAGCACGCCATGGATGGTATTAACAAGGCAGCAGAAATCTATCCCTCGGCCTGGGAGAAAGTGGCCAACGGCGAGCTCATTCGTGCCAATAACAGTATGGGAACTTACACAAGTTCAGTGGCATCTATTGTATTCAAAGAGATGGAGCAAGATGGGCATTCTGGATTTAGTGCCAGCTGGACAATCAATAATATTACATGGGTAGCAAATGGAATGCCACCCGAGTGGGAAAAATCTGGAATACCTGAGCACATTTCTAAGCAACTTTCATAACAAAGATGACTTTTGCTTTGTGCGCGTTTGAAATATCCAGCGGTCTAAAATTCTTCAAGCGAACAGACCGTAACGCGAAGTGCTGACTGGTCTAAGAATCCCTCGCTACGCTCGGGTTGTTCTTAAATTATTAGCACTTCACATTATTTCCTAAAATACCAAAATTAAGAACTAGCGTTCTTAATTTTGGTATTTAACGGTACTCTCTTCGGCGTAAAATAAAATACCGTCAAATTTCACATTATAGGCACTAGTGCGGAATTCATTGAGTCTAAAGAATTCTACCCAAAGAAGAAAAGCAAATGCGTATAGCTATTACGGTTCACCAACAACATTCTTTTTTCAGTGCTGGCTCGCCACAGATAGCCCTGGCAATTGGAGAAGCCCTAAGACTCAAGGGGCACGACGTATATTTTATCAATATTGCTACAGAAATATGTAGCGGTTGGTGGGAAGATGTAAAAGGGATTCAGGTGGATTGGACAGTTACGCAGGTGGGGGATTTGCCAAAGAAAGCGCAGACAGAAGCAGTAGGCGATCTGCTGATTGAAGTCGGCAATCATTTTCTGGATCCTTCTGTACGAGCCTTATTTGGAAAAGCCGTGTGGCTGTGTCGCAAGCCTATCTTGTACAATGATGTGGAGTTGTCTCTATTTCCCCATAGTCCTGTTAGCAAAAGGAATATGGAGGGAATATCAGAGGCGTGGCTTATCAAAGAGCATACGACGAGCGATGATATTCAGTATGCCGAGACCTTACTGCGTAAGCCGGTACGCCTAGTGCCATTCACATGGACACCTAGTCCCATCGAGGCCTATCGCGCGGAAATGAAGGCACCTGTGTGGCAACAAGTGCGTGATATGCCGGGACATTCTGGAAGGCCGTGGTCAATCCACATATGCGAGACGAACAATACATCCGCAAGTAGTTGTACGATACCCTTGTTTATTGTGCGCGAGCTGTGTAAAAGGGGGTGTGTCGAGGTTGGTAAGGATATTCGGATCCACAATGCGGATGCCATAAAGGAGACGGAGTTTTTCAAGAAGAATGTTCTGGAGCACGTGTTTTCCGATATTCCTGGGAAGGAGCCTGTATTTGTGGGACGGCAGAGGACGGTGGATTTCGTATATGACCCGATGAGTATCATTGTGGCGCATTCTCGTTTTGTTCGCATTCGTCCGTATTTGCTGGACCTTCTGTGGATGGGGATTCCCTTGGTACACAATAGCGATTTGCTGAGGGATCTGGGATTTGCTGGGGGTTATTATAGGGATAATGAGATAAGTCAGGGGACTGGGGCGTTTGAGAGGATTGCGTTAGCTAGGGGGTCTAGTATGGAGGGGTTGGTTGAGGCGCGCAGGAAGATTCTGGAGAGATTCACGCCGATTTCGCCGGATATTCAGGAACAGTGGTCTGCAGCTGCGGAGGCTGCCTTGGCCTTGGCTTTGGCTTCGCCTGAGCCTGAGCCTTTGCCTGCGGCGGCAGATTCGCTAGACACATTCCGCATAGGCTTTTCCGATATGTGGGATGGTTTTCGGCCTGATTACAACATGTTCACCCTGATGTTGGAGGCGTCTGGAGTAAAAAGGAAGGTTGTTGGTGTCACGGAAGGACCGATGGATGTGCTTCTGTTCGGGCCCTTTGGAGATGCGTGGAAGAAGTTTCCTGCTGAGCTACCGAAGGTCCATTACACAGGCGAGAATACGGAGCCGATTATTCGCGACGATATACGTCTCAATATCGGCTACAAACACTTGGATATGAATGATGGGCGGTATCTGCGTTTGCCCTTGTGGATGTTGGAGATTAACTGGTTTCGCGCGGACCCCGAGCGCATAGGCAATCCGAAGCCGATTCCGATTGAAATGGCTTGCTCTAGCGCAGCAGCGGCAGCAACAGTGCGTGAAAAGTTCTGCGCCTTTGTGGTGACGAATCCGAGGCAGCCTATGCGCAACGCGGCCTTCCAGTGGCTCAGCCACTACAAGTCTGTGGACTCTGCCGGCCGTCTATTTAACAATGTTGGCTCGGCCATCTTTGCTGGCCTCGGTGGAGGTGGCGGAGAATTGGCAAAGGTGGAATTTTACAAGAAATATCGGTTTGTCATCGCCTATGAGAATCAGTCGTCACCTGGCTACACTACGGAGAAACTGCTCCACGCAAAGGCAGCCGGCTGTGTGCCAATTTATTGGGGTGATCCGAAGGTGGAGCGCGATTTTGACACGGCCGGATTCATTGATGCGCGGGGCGTAACAACCGCCGGCGAACTCATTCGGCTCGTGAAGCAGGTGGAGGAAGATCCTGTGCTGTGGCGGAAGAAGGCAGCAGTTCCCGCGGTAGATGAGGTGCGTCGTGATATGGTACGTCGTACTCTGTCAGAGTGTGCGCGGCGTATATTGTCTATTGGGGGCCTTGCATTAGAGGGGGTTCCTCGGTTTCTTGGATATACGACTGACTCTGTGTCTGGGCATGCTTCTTCCGCGCTTTCTAAGAATGAAGCAAATCCCACACTCTTCGTGACGGGAGCCAACGCCAAATTCCTTCCGTCCCTCCACATGTGGCTCCGCAGCATTATGGCTGCTGCTACCACGGCGGCAGAGGCCGCTGCGGATCTACACGCCTACCTCATGGCCGATGTGCCAGCCACGGCAGAAGCCGAGCTCCGCCAAACATACCCTTTTACACAATTCCACAGATTCCCCAAGGAAACCCCAGCCGATTTCCAGGATCTCTGGGCAGCTGAGCACTTTGCCTGGAAACTCTGGCTCTTGAAAGAGTGCTCACAGAAGTTTGTCGGTAGTACCATCTTGTATATGGATGCCGGCTCCGTACTCGTGCGTGAGCCTTCTTTGTGGCTAGATGCCGTGGCTAAGCACGGTATATGTAACTTGGCCGACCCTCGCGAATTTAACAAGTACAGGTGTCATGACGCATTTGTAAAAGGGCTGTCTATGACGGGGGAAGAGTTGGCTGCGAATCAGATATGGGCGGGGGCGATGTGTTTCGTTGGCGGAAACAAGCTCGCCGTGGATTTCTTCGAGCAGGCTTGGAAGCTTGGCCAGAAGCGGGAGCTGATTGTTGGGGCGAAGTGGACGGGCGCACAGGTCGACGGCTTCTGGACAGGGCATCGTCACGACCAGAGTATCTTGTCTGTACTCACGAAGCGCATGCGAGTACCTGTATGCGACCTGGATACGGTGTACTGCGATGTGAGTCTTCGTCACACGTATTTGACGGACAGGAGTATCTATGTACATCGCGGGATGTATAAGGCCCATCAACAAGTTGCGCACGGCATTGACGATGCGTGGATTATCAATTTGGATCGGCGTGCCGATCGTTTAGAGTTATTCAAGAAGACGCATCCTGGGCTAGCGAATCATCTCATGCGTCTGGCCGCGTTTGATGGACGGGGCTTGGCATTGACGCCGAAGATTGCGCAGCTCTTTGCCCCCCATGATTTCAAGTGGAAGAAGTCGGTCATGGGCTGTGCTCTGAGTCATCTTGCCGTGTGGATGCAGTTGATCAATGAGAAGCCGGATATCAATACGTATTTGGTGTTAGAGGATGATGCTCGGCTGTCGCCCGAGTGGCGCGGGGCGTGGGAAACCGCGGTAGACAATGGGCATTTGCCGGAAGGATGGGATTTGGTGTATTTGGGTGGGATTTTACCGCCGAATCGTGCGGGCTTTGAGTCTGCTGCGGTGGAGAAGATCAACGCATCTGTGGCTCGTGTAAAAGAGAATCGGTTGTTCGGGCAGAAGGAGGCGGGCAGTCGTTATTTCCATTTCTGTGCGTATGCGTACGTGCTGACACGCCGGGGAGCGCAGAAGATTGTGGACTTTATTCGGGCGCGTGGTGGCATCTGGACAAGTGCGGATCACATGATGTGTAATATTGAGAAGATTCTCAACATATACTTTTTACACCCTCTCGTGGCTGGCTGTTATCAGGATGATGATCCTGTGTACCAGAAGAGTACGTTCAATGATTTTGATAGGAAGGATACCTTTGACAGCGATTTGTGGAATAATACGGAGCGTTTTAGTGAGGCGGAACTTGCCGCGGTGGGGCCATTGTCTGGCCCCTTGGATATCTTGGGGGCCTTGGAAGATGCTCGCGGCAGCGCTCGCAGCGCTGAGGTTGCTTTTGCTGCTCCTTCTGTCCTTGCTCCTTCTGCACAGAAAGCTCTTGCTAGACGGATTGTCTCTATCGGGTTTGATACCGATAGTAGTAAATGGCATGAATTTAGTTGGTTGAAAGATATGTTTGGTGCTCATATAGGAATGACCGTGGAGAGGATGGATGTCGGTCAAACTCCTACCGACCAACCCATTGTATTTATACAGAGGCCGTGGGTCGATAAGACGGCTGTTGAGTTGGTTCGGTGGAGTTCAGCAGGAGCGAAATTCTACGTTTTACATATGAGCGATGAGTACTCGGCCGATCGTGTAGACTTTTATGGGCTCCCAGGATGCCTTGGGGTTGTGCGCAACTATATTCGTTCAGATTTAGGAGCATTTGGAGATAAGGTACTAGTATTACCTCTTGGACCTCATTGGGCTATTCCTGGAAGTGTTCCGCACACACACACTCCTAAACCACCTTTCCGCGAACTCGCCTGGTCCTTCATCGGTACAGGGTGGAAGGGGCGTAGGGAGAAGTTACAGGCGTTAGTTGCACTAGGAGAAGAGCATCGGTGTGTGTTCATGGATGAGTGGAATTCTCCGAAGATGTTGGGGCGTGAAGAGACGCTGGCTGTTCTATTGAATTCATGGATGGTACCTTGCCCTGGTGGACAGAATCCGGAGACGTTTCGCGTCTATGAAGCCCTGGAAGCTGGAGCTGTTCCGATTGTTGTGAAAGAGGAGGGCAATGATGCGTGGCTAGCGTTCCTAGGTAAATATATACCTCTTTTGGTGGCAGGGAGTTGGGAACACGCTGCCCAGATTGTACATACGCTACGAGCAAAGCCCGAAGTGTATGAACAGTTTCGCACGCATGTGTTGGCGAAGTGGATGGAGTCAAAGGAGAGTGTAAAAGGGAATGTTCGGAGGGTGCTGGGGCTCTAAATTTTGATGCTGTTGGTGTGTCATATATTGACAGTCAGCACCGGTCTAAGAGACTTATTAGTCTATAGTGAGGTCTCGCGCATTATTTTACTGGCTTCTTTCCAGTCTACAAAAGGAGATAAATAGGCAATTTCTCCATGAGTGGATACGGAAGGGATACATGATACGAGTTTCCTCCCATTCACTTTAGCCAACTCTAAAAACATTTGAAAATCATTGGGGTGAGGTCCACTACAATGTTTTCTATAAATTGCGTAATCTTCCTTTATTCGGCGAACCGTTGTTGCGAATGTCATACAAAAACTGTTTGTTATTTTCCAATGTCTACTTTTTGATAAAATAACTTTAGTTGTTTCTCCACCTCCCTCTATGAATGGATTTGGACCACCCTCACTATGATTCATATACTTATCTGGATGGTCATATCCAGAAGAATAGTCTGCTATATCTAGACCCTCATTTATAATACTGGGCGCACATTTTGTATATATATAATCATCCTCAGCCAAATATACACGCTCATCGTCTGAAAACAAGTCCATTGCGATTTGAATGGATGCTAAAAAAGAACCAGTATTTCCAAGATTAGTCCTGGCAATTCTATTTATATTTATATAATTTAATAAAAATTTGTATGTATCATCACTTATATTATCAGCAACTACATATATATCATAGCCTTCAAATATTTTTATAAAGTGTAAGAACGTATCTCGTTTATTAACATAATACGGTTTTTCCTTGTTATGTCCACCGTCACTTATTCTGTAAATAACTTTCATATATTAATATGATATTTAAAATATTTAAACCTTATTATATCTGGAGAAGAGTAGCGGTGGGTGTGCAATCATCAAAACTTCCCCCGCCTATAAAATCTGCCTCTAAAAATTGATATTTTTGCTCATGTTTGTGGAAAAGTCCACCTCCATTAATGCTACACACACTATATGACGGCTCTGAGGTTCATGTGATGGGAGCAAAAGAGTTGATTAAGGTGCCCGTTTGGAACGGGAATCGCATCATTGATGGCGGACATGTCCAGAAAATAAAGAGTAGCCTTGGCTCCAGGGTACAGAAGCTGGACTTTGGTTACCGTATTGTCACGTATGATGAGAAGGACGCCGGTGGAAACACGGTGACTTCTTCGTGTATTATTGACGGCCAGCACCGGCATCGCGTTCTTTGCGACTTCTTCCAGGATTCTTTGTGCGAGCCGGATTTCCCGGTGGTTGTTCTTGAGAAGAAGGTAAAGTGCGAGGGTGAAATTATCACCTATTTCAAGGAGCTGAATAACCAGATGCCTATTCTCTGGAAGTCGGATCCGAATATGTTGGCAAATGAATACATCAATGCTCTCACTGCTGTATTCAATTTGAAGAAGGAGGTGCTGATTCGTCCGAAGGCCACCACGCGTCCATATTTATCTGCCGAGAAGTTGCGAGAGGAGTTGAGGAGGCTCGGCCATTTGTTAAAGGACTCCCCCGAGGAAATCAAGGGGTTCGTGGAGAAGGTCTTGCGTTGGAATTCCAAGTCTCTAGAAGAATCTTCTTTGAACATTGCGTTTGCGAAGAAGGGACAGGGGGAAATTATTCAGAAGGCTGCTTGCCATAAGTTCATGCTCGCCGTGGATCCGAAGTTTCCGTGGGTGGAGGCGTGTTTGAAGTGAATCGGGCGAATATTTTATATAGTGTAATATAGATGGATCCTAATGATAGAAAGGCGAGGATAGCTGCGGCAAGACAACAGAGGTTAGAAGAGGGTAGAAATATGTTTAAACAGGAAGTCACAGTTCGTGAGCCTCCGTTAGGTGCACCTAATTTAGGGTATTTAAAAAATCCCCCAAATATTCCAAAGCCAGAATTTTTGAATAATAGTACGATCTCTCTAAATAGACAAAGGCCTGAATGGTCAGGGAACTCATATACAACCCGATCAGCACAGAGGTTAAATACTCCTACATATGGACCGCGTGTGCCATCTGTACCAAATACATATAATCAAAAAAAAGTTGGGCCTGAATATTTTAGACCCTCTAATGCTAGAGTAATTTCTCAATATAGGACACCCATTAAGGGAACAACGGACTTTACTGAACCAACCAAGCTAACCTCGAATAATGCCTCAAGGGCTGTAAACAGAGCAAAGCGAGTTGAACAAGATGTAAGTACATTTCCTGAAGGATTAGATAGAGTCCCGGAAGTGCCAGCACCAGGTGCTTCTGGTTGCTTTGGTGGATGGTGTTTATGGGGTGGCAATATTAAAAAAACGCGTAATCGCCGTAAAACAAAAAAGAATACTAGAAGACGCTCTACGCGCAGAAGGCGCTAAAAACACGGACACCACCACGGCCTTTTTTTGGACTCTGGGCCGAGGTTAGACCACTCATCAAACGTATAGGTATTGCTCATGGACAAATTACAGCGTGAGCAGATGGGTACAAGATTTTCCGGCGTCAAGGAGCCACCCTTGGAGTCTGGTGTATTGTGGCCGGCGTGGAAATCCCAGACATTGATCGTATTGTGGCACCAGGGCGTTTTGCACTTGGCTTCAAAGGTTTTACCAAAATCTCTGATCCAAATTTGTTCACGAATCGCCTTTGGTATGGCTTTGCGTTTATATTTAGGATACATGTGTCTCACCCAGGACATCTGGCTCGTTGTACATATCTATGGAGTTTCTCTATAGGCCCTTTGGCTCTATAGCCATAAGGCCCTATAGGCCCTTTGGCCCTATAGGCCTAAGGCCAATAGTATAAGAATGGCATTAGAAAACATGGCTGTGCAAGAGGACTATTTGTCTAAGCTACAGAGCCTTATCGCCGGCAATTCTATTGGTCCTACTTCTACTGCCTCTTCCGCAGGTCCTATTGGAGCCGTTGAGCCGTCTGCTGTTGACGTTGGCAGTGCCAAAAAGCTGAAGTTCATGCTGGTGAGTACGCACTGCCACCAGTTCACGGGCTACAGCAAGGTAAGCTACGGGATTCTGCGCGAGCTCGCCAAGCTCCCTTGGCTCGACGTAGTCCACTACGGTTTCCAGAAGTTTCCCAATCAGCAGTTCCCTGCTGGCTACCGTCCCTATCCTCCGAATGTGACCGTCGTGGACGCCGTGCCCCTGGAGAAGCCCTTTGAGCAGGGTTTCGGCTACAAGCCCTTGCCCGATGTGATTCGCCAGCACAAGCCGGATGTGGTGATGATTTTCAACGACATGTCGGTCGTGGGCAAGTTCCTCACGGAGATTGACAAGTCTGGTATCCCGAAGGAGTTCAAGACGTGGATCTACTGCGACCAGGTGTACACCACCCAGATGCAGGGCTATCTGGACATGCTAAACCTGAAGGCCGAGCGGATTTTTACATTTACGAGCGGGTGGAAGAAGTGTCTGAAGGACCAGGGCGTGAATCGCCCCATTGACGTGATTCTCCACGGGTTTGATGACGATATGTACCGCCCTCTCCCTCGCAATGAGATTCGCAAGAATCTGAAGATTCCTGAGGAGGCCTTCTTGTTTTTGAACGTGAATCGTAATCAGCCTCGCAAGCGCTATGATATTCTCATCATGGCGTTCGCCGAGTTGGTTGTGAAGTACCCCACGAAGCCTCTTTGCCTTCTGTGCGTCTGTGACAAGGGTGAAAAAGGGGGTTGGTGGTTATTTGAGATGTTCCAGCGCGAGCTCAAGTTGCGCGGGGCCACGGTGGATCAGTTCGGTGGCCGGCTGATGGTCACTTCGCAGGACATGGTGTTCCGCGACGAGGATATCAATATGTTTTACAATGTGGCGGATGTTGGGGTGAACTCGGCCGATGGCGAGGGCTGGGGGCTGTGTAATTTTGAGCAGATGGGGGTGGGCGTGCCTCAGGTTGTGCCTCGGGTTGGCGGTTTCAAGGAGTTCTGTACCGATGCGAACAGTGTTCTCGTGGAGGCGAAGAATCGTTATTACCTCCCGATGGTGTATTCGCCCGTGGGTGGCGAGGCGGCTGCGATGAACCCTGAGGATCTGTGTGCCGGCATGGAGGTGTATGTACTTGACGGCGAGAAGCGGAAGGTACACGGCGAGGCTGCGCGGAAGACGGTTCAAGCGTATACGTGGAGCAGGGCCGTGGAGGGGCTGGTGAAACGGCTGAAGGAGGCGAGCGAGGATATGGATTAAATTCGCGAGGATAAGTAAAGGGTCGACATGTCAACAAAATTGGGACAAACTAGTTCTAGCCCAGTGACTAATTATACTGATATGCTAGATGATGCTGTAACAGTGGTATATAATGAAGCATATAAAACTTCTCAATCTATTTTGGTGGGTTCTCCGGGGTTAAAGAGTCAAATTGACAAATTTAATGCTGAATCCCGAGATAAATTAGAAGAAATAAAGAAAAAAATATCTGGCATTAAGGGCGCAGTAAAATATGAAAATACTAAACCAATCCCTCCTGCTGAATATGATGACAAGCTAAAAGTCCTTATTGGATTATTTAATGATATAACAACACAAATCGAAAGAGCTGCTGCATCTACAAACCCTGAACATATACGCGTTATATATAATGCTATTCAAGTGATGATTATTCAATTACAAAACCTGAGTGTTAATTATAATAACTTAGAGCTTAGGATGAAAAAACTAGAAAATTCTAAGATGACAGGTGGGGCAGAAGCCAAATATGCTAGGTTAGGTCATAAGTTTGCTAGTTATTCTATTTGGGAATTATTACAAAGACTAAAAAACGGAAGGAGATATTCCAAAAAAAAATATAATAAAAAGAGAATACTGCGGAGAAATACCCCGGCAGGTAAAAATAAACATTCACAAACAAAGAAGGCTTCTAGAAAAAAATAGTGCTATATAGTAGAAAAGATGTCATTACCTTCTCCTCCGATCAATGCTGTAACTATTCAAGATTTACAGGGTAATCTACAAGAGGTACAAGATCTTGCTACTAGCACAGTCGAAGCAACAGGTCAGCCCCGGAATATTAAAGAAGATTTTCTGACACGATTGGGAAGAGTTGTAGCCAGATTAAAAGGAAAATTTCCTTTGCCGCCAGGCAACTTGCCGCCAGGCAACAATCAAACAAAATCGAACGATCGAAATAAGCTTGTTTATAATTCTTTTGTAGCAAGCACCATCATTATGATTGATACGCTTGAGGCCCAAATAGATATTTTAAATGATTCTACCACTACACCAGATATTATATTAAAAACATCCAGAAAATTTACAATAATATTTAATTTTTTTAAAATACTATGCATTAAGATACAGGCAGGAAAATTTAGAACTAACCTTAATCTTACTACAAGGAACACTAATGCAGGAGATATTGCCGCTTTTTCTAAATTAATAGATGATATCTTTAAAGAGGAAATAGACGTATTTAATGACGATGTTCGTGTACAAGCATCAATTGCACAATACGAGGCCGCCGCCGCGGCCGCTGCCGCCGCCCGCGCCGCCCAGGGGGCAGCGCCGCTGACGCCGCGGCCGCCGCCCGCGCCGCAGGGGGCGCCGCAGCCGCAGCCCGACGCTGCCGAGGCTGCCCGCCGCACCGCTGCCGAGGCTGCCGAGGCCGATGCAAAACTGGTAAAAGATGGTAATGGAATAAGTGCCTCTGTTCCAACTACAAAGGAAGGACTAGAAGCATTAATTGATATACAAAATCTTAAAAACGCCACGCAATTCATAAACACAATTACAGAATCCAAACGTCTCAAAACTGGGTTCACATTAACAGATACAGAAAAAAAGACTCTCCTCTTGTTTAAGAAATATGTGACGTATTCTAAAGAGGTTGTGATTGCTAATTCTAAAGAAATAACTCTTGGATCTCGCAATCGTCGTAAATTTACTTCGAAAGACAATATGATTATTGCGTTCAGTGAGGACGGCGGTGGTTTTTTACAATTAGATCCTGTTAATTTAACATTAACTAGAGATGGCGTTGTCATTACTACTGCTAAGAAAGCTGAAAGTATCAAGCGTTTTATATATTTAGGAGGATTAACCGATGAGCAATACGATGTTATGGTTTTATTAATAGGAAAGGTACAAGATATATTTCAAAATAAAATTATACCTGATGGCTGGACATTTGGTCGTGGGGCGCAAGTGACAGGTGGTCGTCGAGCGAAGCGTCGCACGCCCATGAAAAAGACAAGGGGTTCTCGCAAAGCAACCAGAAGAAATCGTCGCTCATAAATAGAAATGTCTTGCGGTTGTAACAAGGCTCTCCGAGGAGGTTCTCGCAAAAGAAAGGCCAAGCGCTCTAAGAGAAGCGTAACAAGGCGTCGCAGATAAATCCTTGGATAAACAAGACGACAAGTATGGAAGTACATCGTGCCCCCATACAGGTCAGCGAAATAGACCCAGCCCAACAAGAAGATCTTCGGCCGAGAACGCGCTGTGGCTACTTAGTCCCCGAAGCGTATTCCTGCTATGAATCCGCCCTAGGAGAAACAGGAGCCGTGGCCAGTGGCAAAGCCCTCCACTTCGCAGCCGATCTCGTATCCAGTGGTGGCATAGATATCTGGATCCGCGGAGCCTATTCCTACGCCATTCAACACATCAGCCTCGCAAATCCCCGCATCTTCGTCTATCTCAAACAACGATTCTCCGAGCTGGATAAGAAGGCCGCACAACTTCCCCAAGAAGCCTTTTATTCCAATCCCGATGTACAAAGCACAGTCTCCGAAACTGTCCTCATCCTCCAACTCTGTCCAAAACGCTCTAAGATCGTCTGGCCGAAAGTCGACATCAACACAAAACGTCCAGGATGGCTCAGAGGCGTGGCCGGTGCTCCCGAAACCCGTGTAACAAGGCTCGTGTGGTCAAGTGACGGCGATACTCCGCCTCTGTACCTCGTGGCCAACGAGCTCTGTAAATCCATCGCAGAAGCAGCCTCCGAAAGAGTCTTGTTCTGGATTCGTTGGACCCTGGAAGAGGATGCGCGCATCCGCAAAGAAACCAAAGGCCACGGCTTATCCACACGCGAAAGAGGCCCCGCCGTAGCTCCTCCCTTACATCCAGGAGGCAAGACAGTGTCCGTATCTCCTAAACAGCGCTCCGATGCCGGCCATTTCATCGCACAACTCCTCAGCGAAATCTACAAGGAACTCGCCACGCAATCCCTCGTGCGCATGCACGAAGAGTTCGGCGAGCTCATGCGCTTGTGGCGAGGCGGAGAAGCTCGTATGCCCGCCAGATTCCGTCGCGACTGTCTCGCACTCATGGCGCTCATCGTATCCGAAGTCCCTCGCTGGAAAGTTCCCGCCGCCCCGCCCCTCGTAGAAGATCCTGTGCGTCTTGCCAGAGCCGTTGGTCACGGTACAAGCTTCTTCAAAGAAGTCCTCGCCCATCCTCCTCTTCCTCCAGCCCGTCAACTCAAACCCACCATGACCCGAGTACATAAAGTAGGAGCGAAGAAAACGGGCAAAGCCGAAGAAAAGGCTAAGAAAGAGTTGAGCATGGAAGAGCATTTTGACGCCTATGACGCAGTCATGGAGGCCTATTTGAATCGCAAATAAAATTGAAGCCCTGGCGCGCCCTAAAGCCAAGTCCCTCCACACAATCATTATGTCCGTAGACGAACTCGTAGCTCGTCTCCAGAAGGCCAATTGGGCCTACCACAACAACGGCCACCCTGTCATGACCGACGCCGAGTACGATTCCGAGCTAGAGCGTCTGCGCCGCCTCTCGCCAGCCCACCCCTTTCTCTCCGTCGTTGGTGCTCCTGTACCCGCAGGCAGTCCTTCCGTCATGCTCCCTGTTATCATGGGTTCTCAGGAAAAGGTGCGCGCTGGCGAAGATGGCCTGGAGCGCTGGATGAAGCGCGA
>Ga0114969_10001542_pt1 | contig 19506 bp, 18 predicted proteins | sample M_130807_MF_Meta_FD_87316 | JGI IMG/M metagenome (GOLD analysis project Ga0114969, IMG submission 87316) | Freshwater microbial communities from Lake Montjoie, Canada to study carbon cycling - M_130807_MF_MetaG | ecosystem: Environmental > Aquatic > Freshwater > Lake | place: Lake Montjoie...
ACTGCTCATCAACTTGAAGCAATATGTCACGAGGTGTCGTGAGGAACAGTTAGAGTTCTGCGAGAAAGCGAAATCACAATCAACAAAGCGTCACTTCACGCATGTTGCAGCTGTGTATCAAGCTACCCTGTAGAATCCCTTGAGATTTTTGTTTGACTTGGTCGTCATTTGGGTCTTGGTTACGAATTCGGTTGGCTAAATTACTATGGAATTGACGAAAGTGTCTCTGAACAATAGCTGTAACTATTGTAATGTCAACAACTTGCGAGGGCGTGTGTTATGAAAGAATACCAAGCCGTCATCGTGCGCCTCACGAGGCGCGTCCGCGAGGACGAAGACGCCATTACGGATCTGCTCAACGAGCGGAGTCGCGGCGGATGGGAACCGGAACTCATCACACAAGATGCTGAGCGAGTGACCGTCGTGTTCTCCCGTCGGGCAGAAGCCGGTCGATGAACGCACCGCCAGCACGCGGGGCGGAGCGGTAAACCCAAGAGGGTCGAGCATGGAGTTGATGTTTCACGGCGCCGCCCGCGAAGTCACCGGGTCGTGTCATGTCGTGCGCTGGAAGGGAAAGACAATCCTGTTGGATATGGGTCTCTTTCAGGGTCGGCGCGCGGAGGTTCGCGACAAGAACACCGTGTTGCCGGTTGCGGTCGACACGATAGACGCGGTGATCCTCTCCCATGCCCATATCGACCACGCCGGTCGGCTGCCATTGCTGGCACGGCACGGGTACCGCGGTCCAATCTTCACGACGCACGCGACACGTGATTTGTGCCAGGTGATGCTGGCGGATTCCGCGCACATCCAGGAAAAGGACGCCGAGTTTCTCGCGCGCCGAAACCGGAGCCATCAGGAGCCGTTGTACGATCACACCGACGTCGAGGCATCGGTGCGATGCATGCGGGGAGTTGCCTATGCAACAGCAACAGAGATTCTGCCCGGTCTCACCCTCGAACTTCTTGATGCCGGCCACATTCTCGGATCCGCGTCTGTCGTACTCGGACCGATCTGCGCAGGATGAAATGGCGGCAGCGTTTTCGGCAAAGGGGATTTCCGTCTCGTGTCCGAGTCCGGGCGATCGGGCCGTTGTTTAGGAACCACACCGGATGACTGAGCTGCCCGGCACTATCAAATCTGACCGGATCTATTCCGGGCGCGTGATCTCGCTGGACGAGGACACTGTACGGTTTCCGGATGGATCAACCGGGACACTGGCCGTGGTTCGGCATCCTGGTGCGAGCGCGATTGTGCCCTTCCTCAGCGATCCGCGCGGCGAGAACCCCACCGTCTTGCTCATCCGGCAATACCGCCACGCAACCGGTGGTTACCTGTTCGAAGTTCCGGCTGGCCGGCTGGATGCCGGGGAAAAACCAGAAGACTGTGCACGCCGCGAACTGCTCGAAGAAACTGGCTGCACCGCAGGCCAGTTCGAGCACCTGACAACGGTTGTCACCACGCCGGGGTTCAGCGATGAACGGATTCACCTCTTCATGGCGACCGAGCTCCGGCAGGGCGAGGCGAAAAAAGAAGCAGACGAGTTCATCGAACCGCTGCCGATGTTGCTCTCGGACGCGCTGTCAAAAATCGAAAAGGGCGAGATCTCTGACGCAAAGACGGTCCTGGCTCTGCTTTTTGCGGCTGGTTTCCGGACCAAAGGATAGTCGTTAGACAAATATTTGTGTCCCGATTAGGGGACTGTGTCCTCATCATCGGATAGTGGAAAGACTAACGGAAAAACGTAAAGCGTTATAGCAAAACAGGTTATACGAACAGAGCCACGGAATTGTTCGTGGCACGCTCCATGCTCTTCAGTCAATCGGCAAGTCACGAGACCGATCGACAGGAGGGCATAGCTCATGGTACAGGCGACCACACGCACCCAGCAGGCCACGAAGGTCATCCTCGTTCCGCGCGCTGAACTCCAGGCGCTCGACGATTCGAGCCTCGTGAAGGCGCACCTCAATGGTGAGACACGCGCGTTCGACATCATTGTCGAGCGCTATCAGGTGAGGTTGCTGAACTTCGTCTACCGAATTGTCGGTGATCGCGAGCGGTCTGAGGACCTCGTTCAGGAGGCGTTCATCCGCGTGCATCGCCACCTTGCACGATTTGACCGGTCGAAGAAGTTCTCGACCTGGATCTATACGATCGCGTCGAATCTGGCGAAGAATGAGCTGCGCAATCGCGCACGCAGTCCGCTGGTGTTGTTTACCACGCTCGCCCCGCAGTGGGACGACGAGGAACGCCCGCTCGAGTTCGAAGACACGGATGCGCAGCCCGATGAAGAGTTTCGACAGAAGCACCTGCGCGAGGCCGTTCAGGAGTCTGTTGCCAAGCTGCCGGCGCATCACCGGGACGTGTTCGTGCTGCGCGAGCTGGAAGGCCGCTCCTATGAGGAGATTGCCGAGATCACGCACTGCAACCTGGGAACGGTGAAGTCGCGACTGAACCGGGCGCGCAACGCGTTTGCGGAGATCATCGAGCCGTCGTTGCGATAGTCGGCGGGGTCCCTGTGGCTGGAGAGTGGGAACCCCGCGATTGCGGCTGGGGTAGGCAGTTCACGCCTATCCTCGCCCGCGCACGGCTGCCGCATGACCTGCTACGACTTCCGACACCATCACCTCGAATTCACCGACGGCACGTTGCCGGCGGCGATGCGCGATGAGGCGGAAGCGCATGCTGCGCAATGCGAATCGTGCGGCCGGTTGCATGTGACGCTTCGCCGCGGTTTGATGGCCTGTGCGGCGATACGCCCGATTGCGCCTTCACGCGGATTTTATGCGGCGCTTGCGAAACGACTGGAGGCGGCCGGGCGGCCGCGTGGCGCTATATTTGAGCCATGCCGCAGGTGGCCATGCGCGCCTTTAAAGCCGCTCTCGAACAAGGCACGCCAGATGCCGTTTACCTGCTCCATGGCGACAACGATTTCCTGAAGGAAGAGAAGGTCAAGGAACTCGTTGATCGACTGGCAGAACCGGCAACGCGCGACTTCAATTTCGAGCAACTTCGCGCCGCAGAAGTCGAGGCGGGGCGACTTTCTGTCGCGCTCGACGGCCTGCCCCTCATGGCGGCTCGCCGCGTCGTTGTACTTCGTGACATTGGCGCGCTGAAAAAGGATCCGCGCGTGGCACTGGACCGCTACCTCAAGAACCCGGCCACCGACACGGTGCTGGTCCTCGTTGCCGCAGCGGGCTGGAAGGTGGACAGTGAGTTGATGGACCGTGTGAGTGCGGTCGAGATGAAGCAGCTCACCGAAGACGAAACGATCAAGTGGACGCTGATGCGCGCGTCGTCTGTCCAGGCCGAGATCGAGGACGAGGCCGCGCGATTGTTGGTGCGCGCGACCGGGTCTGATCTTGCCCTGATTGACGGAGAGCTGAGAAAACTTCGCGATTACACGGAAGGCCGCTGCATCGGCGTTGAGGCCGTCAACGCGATTGTTGGCGTGCGCGCTGGCGAGACGATGGAAGATCTCTTGGACGCGGTTTGCGCGCGCGATAGTGTACGCGCGGCGAGTCTGGTTGAGTTGGTGTTGTCGCAGCCGAAGACCACCGGGGTTTCGCTCGTGATGGCGTTGACGACGCACATGCTGGGGATTGGCCAGGTGTTGGTCGCGCGACGGAACAGAACGGGGCCGCGCCAGATTGGACAGGAACTTTTTGCCATGCTGGGTGAAGGCCGGTCCTCTGTTGTTGGTCGACCATGGGGTGAGGCGATTTCCGCGTGGACCAAGCACGCCGACCGTTGGGATGAACTGGCAGTTGCGCGTGCGCTCGCGTTGCTGCATGAAGCCGATGGTTCCATGAAGGAATCGACGCTTTCGAGTGACGAACAATCTCTGGCCACGCTCATGCTGACGATGTGCCACCAACACCGTACGCGAGCCGCGTGAGGCGGTTGAGCGTGCCACCGGCCAGGACGATCAGCGCGTGTCGCCTCCTACTCAGCCTCGTGTGTGGAGCCGCGGTGGCGGCGCCGCTCTGGTCTCAGCAGGTCACGGCGGACTCTGTGGTCGAGCGGATGGCGCGGCTGAGCGCGTCGGGAGAAGGCCTCGCGCTTCGACGCCTTGCCGATTCGGTGCTCGCCTCCACACCAACACTCGACCGGCGCTTCGGTGAAGCGCTCTATTGGCGCGCAACTACCCGGCCGGCAGCCGACAGCGCGCGAACAGATCTCCTGCGACTCGTCGTCGAGTTCCCGATGTCGGCGCGCATGGAAGATGCATTGGTTCGACTTGCCGATGGAGAGGTGCGGGCTGGAGACCGCGCGTCAGCACGCCGCCATTTGGAACGGCTGGTTCGAGACCACCTGACGACGGATCGGGGCGTAAAAGGCGCGCAGCAGTTAGCGCAGATGCTGTTTGACGACGGCGCCGTTCTGCCCGGCTGTGCTGCGCTCGACTCAGCACTGGCTCACGTATCGCCGTCCAATATTGAACTGACCAACCAGCTGGTTTATTCGGGCAGACGCTGCGCTCAGGCCCATGAGGCCGCGCCGGTCCCAAGCGAGACAGCACACGCGCCCAGGGCTGATTCACCACCGCCGCCGTCGCGAACACCTTCCCGAATGCCCGCGCGCCCATCCCCCAAACCGACCGCATCCGCAAAGCCGACCGTTTTGGCGGACCGGGCATGGACGGTTCAAGTCGCCGCGTATGTCGTGCGAGGAGACGCCTTGCGCCTCGAGGCACGACTCAAGGCGCGGGGATACGCGGCGAGGATATTTGGGGACAAGCCGTACCGGGTCCGAATCGGACGCTTTTCGTCGCGCGCCGAGGCGACGGAGATCGCCGCCAAACTGAAAGCCGAAAACACGTCGGCGATGATCGTCGAGGCAGAGCGCCCATGAGCGCGGCCACGATCACCCCGCTGATGCAGCAGTACCAGGAGATCAAGTCGCGACACCGCGACGCGATTCTCTTTTTTCGCATGGGCGATTTTTTCGAGATGTTCTACGACGATGCGGAGACGGCTGCGCGCGTGTTGGGCCTCACGCTGACCTCACGCAATAACGGAGGGGCTGCAGCGGTTCCACTTGCCGGGGTACCCGTGCGGGCCGCCAACGAATACCTGCGCCGACTGGTGCAGCAGGGATATCGTGTCGCCGTCTGCGAGCAGGTGGAGGATCCGAAGTTCGCCAAAGGAATTGTGCGGCGCGCCGTGGTCGAAACGGTGACACCGGGCGCCGCGTTTTCCGATGAGTTGCTCGACGGTGGGAGAAACACGTTTCTTGGCGCGGTACACCAACGCGGCGCGTTGTGTGGAATTGCCGTCGCGGATCTTTCGACCGGTGAGTTTCGTGTGTCGTGCGTTGACGCCGGCGATGCGGCTGCGACGATGGCGAGACTGGGCCCACGGGAAGTGGTCGTGGGCCAAGGCGATGCCTCGGGGTTGGCTGCGGTGCGCGGCCTCGATGTCCTCGTGACGGAGCGTCAGGCCTGGGAGTTCGATGAAGCCGGCGGCGCACGCGAATTGACTGAACTTTTCGGTGTAAGATCGCTCGAGGGACTTGGGTTCGGTCCGGAGGATGGCCTCGCGATCGGTGCGGCAGGCGCGCTCGTTCGGTATCTCCGCGAATTGCAGCCGGCGGGCATTTCACACCTCGCGCATCCCAGCATCGAACGTCCCGGCAGTGTGATGCCGATCGACGATATGACACGGCGAAATCTCGAACTCGTGGAATCGATGCGGGGCGACGCCACGGGAAGCGGTACGCTGCTCAGTGTACTCGACCGGACACAGACGCCGATGGGGGCTCGTCTGCTGCGCGCACGGTTGCTTGCGCCACTGACGTCGCTCGACAGCATCAATTCGCGATTGGCAGCGGTTGACGCGCTCGTCACACATGCGACGGCACTCGGCGCGCTGCGCGATGCCGTGCAGGGCGTGCGCGATGTGGAGCGACTCGGTGCGAAGACGGCTGCTGGGCGCGCCAATCCCCGCGAAGTACGCGCGCTCGGCGACTCGCTCGCTCGTCTCCCAGTTGTCGCGACAGCTCTGACGAAACTCACGGTTGTTGGCGAGTTGGCCGAGGTGAGTCTGGACTGGGATGGTGCCGATGACATCAGAGCGGAAATCATGCGCACACTGGTCGAGCGTCCGCCGCTGGCAATCGGTGAAGGGGAAACGATAGCCGGCGGCGTGAGTGAAGAGCTCGACGAGCTTCGGGCGATTGCCACGGGCGGAAAGGATGCGATCGCCGGCCTCCAGCAGGCCGAGCGGGAGCGCACGGGCATTTCATCGCTGAAGGTTGGGCACAACCGAGTGTTTGGCTATTTCATCGAAGTTACGAACGCCAATTCGCATCTCGTGCCTTCCGACTACCAACGGCGTCAGACACTGACGGGTGCCGAGCGCTATGTGACGCCAGCGCTCAAGGAATTCGAAGAAAAGGTTCTCCACGCAACCGAGCGAATAGACGAACTCGAACGACAGCTCTTTGATGCGGTTCGACGGGAAACAGGGAAGGCCATCACGCGGCTGCAGGCCATTTCCGGTCGCGTCGCCAGACTCGACGTACTGGCTTCGTTCGCTGACGTCGCGGTGCGTGAGGGCTACGTGCGACCCGAGCTGCACGAAGGGTTTGAGCTGGTAGTCACGGGTGGCCGCCATCCCGTTGTTGAACGGATGATGCCGCGTGAGCAGTTCATTCCCAATGATGTCGCGCTTACGGCGGACGCGCGGATGATCATTCTGACCGGACCGAACATGGCCGGCAAGAGCACCATTCTTCGCCAGATCGGGTTATTGGTGCTGATGGCGCAATCCGGCAGTTTCGTTCCGGCGACGCGTGCACGAATCGGCGTGTGCGACCGGGTGTTCACGCGGGTTGGGGCAAGCGACAACCTCGTGCGCGGGCAATCCACGTTCATGGTGGAGATGTCGGAAACGAGCTCCATCCTGCACACGGCCACCGCGCGAAGCCTGGTGTTGCTTGACGAAATTGGTCGTGGTACCAGCACCTGGGATGGCGTGAGCATCGCCTGGGCGGTGAGTGAGCACCTGCACAATCGTATAGGAAGCAAGACCGTCTTTGCGACGCACTACCACGAGCTCACGCAGCTTGCGGACGAGCTGTCTTCCGTGCGGAACTTCAATGTTGCGGTCGAAGAACGAGCCGGCGACATTCGCTTTCTGCATGCGCTGAGGCCCGGCGGCGCCGACCGTTCGTACGGGATCGAGGTTGGCCGCCTGGCCGGACTTCCCGCCGCGGTACTGAAGCGAGCGAGGGCGCTCCTCGCGATTCTCGAAGGAGAGCAACTGGCCGCTGCGCTCGCCGGTGGATCGGCCCGAACGCCGATGACCGAGACGCCGCAACTTGGATTGTTCGCGACCACCCGGGAGCATCCCGTCGTGGATCGTCTCCGGCTGATTGATGCCAATCAACTGACCCCGCTTGAAGCGCTCGCGCTCATCGCAGAGCTGTCAGTGGAATCACGCGTTGGCGAGGTGCCAATCGCCCGTCCCGGGCGAGACGGATAGATTGCGCGTGCACGATTGCCTCGACCCTGGCGCGAATCCATGACCTCTCCCAAGCGCGACCTGCACGTCTATCAGTCGGTCCTCGAAACCATCGGCTGGACGCCGCTCATTCGGCTGACGCGCGTGACACGTGGAATTTCGACGCCGGTCTGGGTCAAGGCTGAAAATCGAAATCCCGGCGGTTCGGTGAAAGACCGCATCGGGTTGGAGATCATCAATCGCGCCGAACGAGAAGGACGGCTAAAGCCGGGCGGCACCATCGTGGAAGGCACGAGCGGCAATACGGGTGTCGCACTTGCGATGGCGGCGGCACTGAAGGGCTACCACTGCATCTTCACAATGCCGGACAAGATGTCACAGGAAAAGGTTCGGTTGTTGAAGGCGTTTGGCGCACAAGTGATCATCACGCCAACCGCGGTGGCTCCGGACCACCCAGACAGCTACGTGATGACAGCGAAGCGCATTGCGCATGAAACCCCGAACGCGATGCTTGCCGACCAGTTCTACAACCAGACCAATCCGGATGCGCACGCTGCGACAACGGGGCCGGAGATCTGGGAGCAAACGGAGGGTCGCGTGACCCACGTGGTTTGCGGCGTCGGTACCGGCGGCACGATCACCGGCGTCGGTCGGTACCTGAAGAAAATGAATCCGGCGATCCAGATGGTGTGCGGTGACCCGGTTGGATCCATTCTGGCCGAATATTGGCGCAGCGGTGGGACGAATAAGACGGAGGGATTGCCGTACAAGGTTGAGGGAATCGGTCAGGACAAGATTCCCGGCACTCTCGACATGAAGGTGATTGACGAGTTCCAGACCGTTGCCGACCGTGATGCGTTTGCGATGGCCCGGCGACTGACCCGCGAGGAAGGGCTCTTTTCCGGCGGGTCATCGGGACTCCTCGTGCACGTTGCACTGTCCGTGGCACGCCGGGTGAATGATCCGAACGCCTGTGTGGTGACCTTCCTTTGCGATGCGGGAGAGCGCTACCTCTCGAAGGTCTACAGTGATGAGTGGATGCGCGAAAACCAGATGTTGGATCAGACGCGTACGACGCTCGCCCAGATCCTCGACGGGAAGCACGGTGCCTCGCCCGCTGCTGTGATCAGCGTGGCGCCACAAACGCCGGTGCGGCAGGCGCTCGGCCTGATGTCGCTGCACGACGTGTCGCAGCTTCCCGTAATGGAAAACGGCAACTGTGTTGGCTCAGTGAGCGAGAGTGGACTCAGCGCGGGAGCGCTGGACAACGTGAAGACACTCGACCTCACGGTTGCCGACGTCATGGAATCGCCGTTTCCAACCGTTGAGGCTGGCCAGCCAGTCGACGCGATCGTGAAAGTGCTGTCGAAAGCCAATCCGGCCGTTCTTGTGCGGGACAGCGGAGTGATTTGCGGCATTGTGACCCGATCGGATATGCTCGCCTATTTGATGGCGCGATAAGATGCGGATCGTGGTGTTGATGGGCGGGACTTCTTCAGAGCGAGACGTGTCGCTTGCCTCGGGACTGCGAATTGCGGCGGCGCTGCGAACGAAGGGCCATGACGTCGTTGCCGTCGACACGGTTCGCGGGACACTCGCACCGGCCGATGAGCAGGCCCTGCTCGCCGGTGGTGTGATGCGAACCCTGCCACCGGACCGCACGCAACTCGCCCTCCTCAGCGCAACGACATTGCCGTCGGCCGTGCGGGAATTACAGAACGCCGGTGGCGCTGAAGTCGTGTTCCTGGCGCTTCACGGCGGCCAGGGCGAAGACGGAACGGTGCAGGCACTGCTCGACCTTACCCGCGTGCCGTACACCGGCAGCGGGCATCTGGCGAGTGCGCTGGCGATGGACAAGGATTTGTCCAAGCGGCTTTTTCGCGATGCCGGCGTGCTCACGCCCGACTGGCAGATGTTACGCGCAGGCGACGGGGTTGACTGGTCGGCCGCCCCGTTCTTGAGTGCCGCAACGCAGTCCCTTGGGATTCCGCTGATTGTAAAGCCGTCAAAGGAAGGCTCTACGGTTGGGCTGTCATTGGTAAAGAACGAGGTCGACCTGCCGGCGGCAATTCAGGAAGCATTCAGGCACGACACCGAAGTCATGCTCGAGCGGTTCATTCCGGGTCGTGAGCTAACCGTGGGGGTTCTCGGCGACCAGCCGCTCCCGGTTGGAGAGATCATTCCGAAGCACGAGCTGTATGACTATGAGTGCAAGTACACGCCGGGCATGGCGGTCGAGGTGTTTCCGGCCGCCATTTCCGATGCCGAGCGGCTCAAGGTTCAGGACGCGGCGCTCCGGGCGTTCCGGGCCCTGAAGCTCACCGGGTACGCGCGCATTGACTTCCGAATGACCGCCGGCGGAGAATTCCATTGTCTCGAAGCGAACACCTTGCCGGGGATGACTGAATTGAGCCTCATTCCACAGGCGGCTGCCGCCGCCGGGATTTCGTTTCCGGAGTTGTGTGAGAGCATTGTGGCGCTCTCCATGCAACAGCATGCCACCGGAGTGTCTGGATGACGGGGACCAGTCCAGTTGCCGCGGCCGCACTCGCCGGAGTTCCTGCCGGCGTGCAGGCGCAGGGGGTGTGGGCTGGAAGGCGCCAGCTCTTCGTTCGATTTGCCGGCGAAGCCGAAACGGCGACGATGTACACATCGACCGCGCTCGTTCGGGAAATCGAACGTCAGATGGGCCGTTCGAAATTTCACTCGATCTCCATCGGTGGACGCGACCCGCTGGCAAATGTGCCGTTCCTCCTGGCGGCGCTCGCGGCGGTCAAGCCAAGCATTCCCGTCATGCTGGACACGGATGGCCAGCGGCCTTCGGCGCTGGGAGAACTCGTCAGGGAGTTGGCGCTCGTGCAGGCCGTGATCGGGTTTGGCGGATCGGACGCGGCCCTCTCGCATGCGGTGAGCACGCTTCGCGTTGCCGCCGATGCGAGTTGCGCGCACTCCTTGGTGCTCTGCCCGAAGGACGACACCACCGATTCTCAAATACTGCGCGCCATTGAGCAGGCGCATGCCAGCAGCGCCGCGACACAGGTTGTCATCCATCCAACCATGACGGGCGGCGCGGCACCAACACTGGACCGACGCTGGGCGACATTGCTCGAACAGGCGGCTGCCATGCATGAGGATTGCCGGCTAACGGTTCGCATTCCGCCTCCAGCGGGACTCCGATGACGAGGGCAGGATTCAGTGAAGACTTGGCGGTGAGCATGTCGAACCGGGCGCGGGCGGTCCGCATCCTTCTCGCGCTCTCAGCCGCGCTGTTCTTCGTCCAGATCACGGTTCTCGCGCCCGCCGATGTTGAACGTGCGCTGGGATTCACGTCCCGCGACCTTGGCCACCGCTGGTGGACGATAGCGACGTTCACGCTTGTCAACACGGCGTTCTGGCCCATGGCGGCAAACCTTGTGGCAATCGGGGTGTTTGGCGGTACGCTGGAACGGAAATGGGGGACTAGCGAGTTCGTGCGCTTCTATGCGGCGTGCACGCTCGGCGCCTGGATGACGCATGTGACGTTCGTCTCCGGTGATGTCGTGCTGGCGGGTTCCGCGGCTTCGGCACTTGGCGTGACGCTGGCATATGCAGCGCAGGCGCGGGAGGCCCAACACTTTCAGGTGGGTTCGATCTCGATATCTGCGGGGTGGCTCGCCGCCCTGGTGACGATGGGGATTCTGGCGGCAGGAATTATCGCGGCTCCTGCGGCCAACTCGGCCGCATATCTGGCGCATGCCGGTGGGCTCGTGGCCGGATGGATCTACCTCCGCACCGCGTCGTCGATCAGCCTTGGACGGCTTCGCGAAGGGGTGTCGCCCGTGCCTGATGAACAGGACGACATGCCGCCGCGCGCGATTCCCCGGGGACAGCCCAAGTCGCAGCGCGCAGAGGACGACATTGTCACCCGCAGCAAGGCCGCAGTGGCACGAGAGGCGGCTTCACGTCACATGCGGGGGCCACACCAGAGCGACGCTCGCGAGCCGAATCCGCTCAACCAGTTGCTCGACAAGATTTCGGCGTACGGAATTGAAAGCCTGACGGCGGACGAACGACGCCTGCTGGACGACGCGTCGCGACGCCTTCGCGACGCCCTCGCGACCACTAGACACCGGGATTGATATGCCCAAGCCCAAGCTGTTGGAGACGTTTCCCAATCCGTATCCCAAGCGGGACTACGAGATCGTGATGACCTGCCCGGAGTTCACCGCGCTGTGTCCGGTGGGTGGGATTGAATCCGATGCGAAGGAGTTGGAGGCGCTCGAGGGTGGTGCGCCGGACTTTGGTACGATTACGGTGACTTATGTGCCGAACGTCCACTGTGTCGAGCTCAAGAGTCTCAAGCTCTATCTCTGGAGTTTTCGGAACGACGGAATTTTTTATGAGCGTGCGGTCAACACGATTCTGGACGACCTGGCGAAGGTCGTGAAACCGCGGAGCATGACGGTGGTGGGGGACTTCAACATCCGGGGCGGGATCAAGTCGGTGATCACCGCGCGCGCGGGGAAGGCGAAGCGCTAGCGCGTCGTTGGCGCTTCGTTAGCGGACGGTGTCGATGGATCCGGAGCGCCAGCCGATTGAGCCGCGGCGCCCGGCATTCCACCGCGGGAAGGTGCCAAACCAGCGAAGGTCTCTCGCGGAGGCCCGCACTTCTTCGAGGACGGTCGCGATTTCGGAATCGCCGCTGTCATGATCGAACTTAACAAAGAACCGGTAGCTCCACGGCTCGCCCGTCGGCCGCGCTTCGAGCCGGCGTATGTTGACGCCGTGCCGTCGGGTAGCGACTGGCGCTCGCCGGAGATGCCAACAAACCGCGTTTGCGCATCAGGGCGATCCTGGATGTCCGGGGCAACGACCGTCAGTTGATGTGTGAGGAGTGCGACACGACTGGCGACCACCGCGAACTGCGGGTCGGCGAGATTTTCGACGTCGAGGACTGACGCGCCGGTATCGAGAACCGAATGCACGGTGATGCGCGGATGCGTGCGGAAAAACTTCGTGCACTGACCCTGCGCCACGGGGTGGCAGAAGACATCGCCTACCGCGCTGAGCGGTGCGTTGGCAGGCCCGAGCAGGCAGAGTTGTGATGGGACGACAGTTTCGGCGACCGCGAAGATCTCCGCCGTGCCGTCGATCGCGTCGTGACTGGGCTGAACCGATCCCACAATCGTGTGTTCGATGGGCAGGACGCCTCGGTCGGCTGCGCCCGTGGCACCCGACGCGGCGATGTCAGCGAAATCCCGGAACGGGATCAAGTCGACATCTCCGCCCCAAAGCTGGTTGGCCGCCTCCTCACCGAAGGCGCTCAGTTCCTGCTGGTATGCTAGCCGGAGCCTATTCACCGATAGGCGTAGAATACTGACATGTTCATGCCGCAGAGAGGGGGTCCGGGGTTGGCCTGAAGTGAAACCTGATGGTAAATTGGGGGTTCCATGGCTAGGTAGCTCAGTTGGTAGAGCAGCGGACTGAAAATCCGCGTGTCGGGGGTTCGATTCCCTCCCTAGCCACTTCGAGAAGATCCCTTGAGCCGGGCTGCGATGCCGCGATTCTTCCGCGCCCCCCCACCACGACAGCTGATTCGGGTCCTCGCTGGCGCCATGGCCATTGCCATGGGCGCCGGCTTGCCGGTCGTAGCTGAAGCACAGCTCCGCGCCAGGCCGGATACCGTCCGCGGCGTTGTGTACGACAGCCTTTCGCAGCGGCCCATTTCCGGCGCGAATGTTTTGGCTGAGCCAAGTGGACAGAGCACGCTGACCGACGATGCCGGGCGGTTTACGATTGTCGCGCCTGAGCTGATCACGCGGGTTACTGCGTTTCATTTGACTCTGGATCGCACGGGAATCGGCAGCCTGAGCGCGGCGCCGGGCAGCGGCGGGCGCGTGTTTCTCGCCACGCCGTCGGCATTGACTGCGTGGCAGCGCCTCTGCCCTGGCATTGCCCGGCCCGCGCAGCGCGAGGGCGTCGTCTTTGGCACCGTTCGCGGATCGGATGGCAGCACGCGGATTGCCGGAGCGCGGGTGCGTGTTTCGTGGGACCGAGGCGCACCGGATGCCGCGACCGGGATTCGGCAGTTCGAAGTGCACACCGATTCCCTGGGCTCGTACTACGCGTGTGGTGTTCCCGCTGCAGAGAACGCGTATATCGTGACCTACTCGGCGCAGTACATCTCCGGCTCGATTGCGATTGCCGGCGACTCACTTCCGTTACGCAAACTCGATCTGTTTGCCGGAAAGCTGGCGGATTCGAAATCGGTAACGCCGGCAGCAAAAAGCATGGTGTCCGGTGTTGTTCGCGATGTGACGCGGCGGCCGGTGACCGATGCGACCGTGGAAATTGACGGACTCGAGCTGTCGGTGAAAACGGATGCGGGTGGACGATTCCGCTTTCCTTCGGTGCCGACCGGCACGCGAATGCTTCTTTCCCGAAGCGTTGGATTCATGCCAACGCTTCAGCCGATTGACGTCCTCGAGCGCGGAACCGATGAGGTGAACGTCGAGCTGCAGCGATCGGTGCTGTTGCCCGGAGTGAAGGTGACGGAGCGACTTGCGGTGAACGCGTTGCGCGCGGAGTTCGATGAGCGGAAGCGCACAAGCTTCGGCACTTTCCTCGACACGGCCGACATTTCGCGTAAGGCGCACACGCGAAACATCTTCGAAGGGATTCCGTCGCTGGAAGTCACCGGCCGTGACAACTCGCAGTTCTACCTGTTCACGCCGCTGCTGCATGTATCAGGGCCATGCCCGGCGAACGTCTACGTTGATGGACGAAAGACGGACACCGACGAACTGATCTCCCTGCCGAAGGAACAGATCGCGACGACCGAGATCTACGTCAGGCAGCCGAACGCGCCGGCCAAGTACCGCCCGATGGACAATGCGTGCGGCGTTGTGCTGGTGTGGACGAAGTCCGCGTTTCGTAAGTAGCAGCGGCGGAGGCCCGGGGACGCTCAGCGTCCGGGCGCGACCACCTCAGCGGCCGTTGTTTCGCCGAGTTTCGTGCCTAGCGACTTCATGACCTCGCCTTCCTCCGCCCTGGGCGATTGGTGGGGATCATCCTGATCGCGACTGATCGCGGCGGGCCTTGGTCGCCGAGATCGCCGCATTGGCCAGGAGCGAAAGCCCTGCCAGCGCACGGACGCGGTCGTCGTCGCTAAGCGCCCCAACCATCGCGTCGACGAGTTCGGGATCGAGCACCGAATGCGCGTCCGATACGCGGGCGCCGCCGGCGGTGAGCCGAAGCAGGACTTTCCGCCGGTCTGTTTGGTTGGGCGTGCGAGCGACGTAGCCGCGACGCACGAGGCGATCGACCGTGATGGACATCGTGCCAAGCGTGACGCCCACGTGGCCCGCCAATGCGGTCAGTGAGATCGCGTTGATCTCGTCGAGATGGTTGAGCACCTGCACCTGCTTTTCGCTCACCAAACTTCCGTTCTGTGGGTCGCGAGTGTGCCGACGGTGGCAGGCGAAAAAAATACGCGGATAGTCACGCAGCACCGACTCAACGGACCCGATGTGGAGCATAGCAGAAAAATATTAATTTAGTTTGCTTTGTCAACTCAATGTAATATTACCATACAGGATAGTTCGGCTAATCCATTTTGGCACAAGAGCTTACGACTCTGTCAACCGCTGTTGTCGAAGACCGAGACTCACAATCCGCTGGAGCAGGTCCGCATAGGAAACGCCCGCTGCCCTGGCTGACGCGGCGAACTCTTCGCGTTCGGCGATCTCGGGATTCGGATTGGCCTCGAGGAAGAAGAACTGTCCCGCCGAATCGAGGCGGAAGTCGAGGCGCGCATATCCCGTAAGCTCGAGAATCTTGTAAATGCGCTTTGCGGAATGCACCAGTTTCGCCGCGAGATCGTCGGGCAAGTCGGCCGCGCGCGTGTCGATGCCGTGGCGTAGCTGGTATTCGACATCATGCTTCACTTTCGCCGTCGCGATGAGCGGTTCGCCTTCGGCGCGCTTTTCGGCGACGAGTTCCCACGTTGGAAAAACAGCGAGCCGATCATTGCCAAGGACGCTGACATACAGCTCGCGACCTTCGATAAACTGCTCGGCGATTGCATCCGTGCCTACGCGCTCATGGATGAACTGCACACGGTCAGCGAGCTTTTCATCGGAGTCAACAACGGACGCGCGCGCGATACCGACCGACGCGTGTTCGATGAGCGACTTCACGATGAGCGGAAACTTGAGGCGTGGTGGGCGGCGCACCTTGCGCCCCATTGGAAAGACCGCGAAGTCGGGAACGCCAATGCGGTGATACGCCACGAGCTTCTTCGACAGCGCCTTGCCGCGTGAGATGATCATGCCGCGCGGATTACAGCCGGTGTACGGCGTATGGAGCAGTTCGAGAAAACTCACGACGTTCTGGTCGAACAACACTTCGCCGTGAAACTCTTCGAGCAGGTTGAAGACGATGTGCGGCTTCAGCTGGTCGATGGCATCGCGAATCGGAAAGAGTTCATACTGGACGCCGAGTGGATGCACGTCGTGTCCGATGGAGCGAAGTGTACGGACCACATCGTATTCGGTTTTTGCTTCGTACGCCGCCTGCGGCGTCATGCCCTTGAGCGAGTCCGGTGGCACGAGCTCCGGGTGCATCAGCGCGAGGATTCGGAGCGGCTTCATACCACGATCCAGTCGCGGCGGCCCTGCTTGGACAGCACGGCCATTGTTCGCGCGGTGAGCAGCACCATAAAATCGGTCAACACCTGGCGGTCGCGTCCGAGGACACGAAGGTTGAGTTCCCGGCAGCGGCCGATCATGTCACCGAGCACGGTATCGAGGGTGAACTGGTATTCGCCAGTCCACTTGGCGACAACCCGACGGATTGCCGTGCGATGGCGACGGAGAAAAGCAGCTGCCGATTCACGTGTACGGATGCGAGGATCGTTCGAGAAGAGCCGGCGGAGGTCGTCATCCCACGTTTTGGGGTATTCGACGGAGTAGAGCGCCCGCCGATAGAGATAATGATCAAACAGTGTTCGCGAAATTGCCCGCAGTGGATCCACGCGCCGACGCGAGCGAACGAGCGGCGATTGGCCGGCGAGTTCGCGCATGAGTCGATCGACGTACAGCAACTTCTTTAAGGCGGGCCAGCCGGCGTACCGGCGACGCCAATCGGAGTGCGGTTGCAGCCAAACGGCAAACGTTTCGGCGAAGTCCTCATCGGGGTGGCTCTGCGCGTACCACCGACGCAAATGCTGCACGAAGCGTTTGCTGGCGGGATTGGGGCGATACGATTCCGGATACGGCGTTGACGAGCGGCCGAAGAGGCGCTGCCACTCCCGGCGCCGGTGCAGATCGAATGCGTGCTGGATGGCGTGGCCGCACTCGTGCCGCAGAATCTGCATGCATTCGAGGTGCGTACCGCCCTCGACCTCGAGCAGTTGCGCGCGCTCCAGTCGCATGAGTCGCGGATGGGCGAGGTAGAACGGAATTGCAATGCCGGGAACGCCGCCGGGCGAGAACCACTCATCAGAAAGCCAGGCGTGTGGCCGGATGACCAGCTTCCGTGCCTCGAGTTCCGAGTACAACTCGTCCATACAATCCGTGAGCCAAGTACCCTCGATCTTGAGATCGAGATCCTTGAGGCGAAGCTGCAGCAATCGCTTCGTGGGCCAACGGGTCCACGGGCGTGCCGTGCGGGTTCGGCTTTTGGCGGGAGTTGGCATAGGTGTCGTGGAGCGGAGAGGATGTCGCGAAGCCCGGACAGTGGCAAGGGGAGGCGACGCCCGCCTACCATTCCGGCGTGACCAGTCCCGCCATCAGTCCGTACGCTTCGCTACGCCTGCCGCACTTCCGCCGGTATGTGCTCGCCGTTGTTGTGATGACGCTGGCGACGATGATTCAGGGCACGATCGTCGGCTGGCAGGTTTACGAACTCACGCATGATCCGCTCGCGCTGGGGCTGATTGGGCTCGCTGAGGCGTTGCCGTACATCGGTGCCTCGTTGTTCGCTGGACATGTGGCGGACCGCTATGATCGCCGCAGGGTGGCAATTGCGGCGCTCGTGGTTGTATTTGCGAGTGCCGTGGCGTTGCTGGTGCTGCCGACGATGCTGCACGACTCTCCGCGAGCGTTGGTTCGCGCAATCTTTTCCGTGATCGTCGCGAGCGGTCTTGCCCGCAGCTTCCTGCAACCTGCTCGGCAGGCACTCGGCGCGGAGCTTGTGCCGAGGGAGTTGTTCTCGAACTCTGTTACCTGGCGAAGTGGTGCATGGCAACTCGCGGCCGTGATCGGGCCAGCGCTCGGTGGCGGTTTATACGCCGTCGGCGGGATCCGTCTGGCGTACTCGACATCCGCCGTGCTGGTCCTGGTGGCGATCGTCGCGCTGTTGATGGTGCATCGAACGCCGTCGCTGCCGAGCCCGTCAAGCGAATCAATTGGCACGAGTCTGGCCGCGGGAGTGCGTTTTGTATTTGGCGAGCGAATCGTGCTTGGCGCCCTTTCGCTCGACCTGTTTTCTGTGCTCTTTGGTGGGGCGACGGCGCTGCTACCGGTTTATGCTGCCGAGATCTTGCATGTCGGTCCGCAGGGCCTCGGCCTGTTGCGCTCAGCGCCGGCCATCGGCGCTGTGATCATGTCTGCGAGCCTGGCACATGCGAAACCGTTTCAGCGAACCGGACGACTGTTACTGCAGTCCGTCGCATTCTTTGGCGTGACCATCATTGTCTTCGGGCTTTCGACGAACATTTTTGTGGCGGTGGCCGCCCTGGCGATTGGCGGGGCAGCGGATATGATCAGCGTATTCATCCGGTCGACGCTGCTCACGACACGCACGCCACCGGAGATGCTTGGCCGTGTGATGTCGGTGAATGGAATCTTTGTCGGAAGCTCGAACGAAATCGGTGCGTTCGAGTCCGGCGTCACGGCGCGATGGTTCGGAACGGTGCCAAGCGTGGTGATGGGCGGTGTGATGACGCTCGTCGTTGTGGTCGTGACCGCTTGGCGGAACCCGACGCTTCGGACGCTCGGGCGAATTGAGCCGCCGCCAACGTAGCGCGCGCTAGGCGAGCAGTTTGCGTGCCGCCGCGACGACGGCACCCGCGGTGATCCCGTATTCCTCATACAGTTTTTGGAAGGGCGCGGACGCACCAAACGTTTCGATGCCAATCACCGTGCCGCTGTCGCCAACGAGGCGGTACCAGGACATGGGATGTGCGGCCTCGATTGCGATGCGCGGGACTCCGGCTGGCAGCACCGCGCTGCGGTACGCCGCATCCTGTGCGGCGAAGAGTTCGTGACTCGGGACGCTGACGACGCGAGCCGAAATGCCATCGGCGGCAAGCGTGGCTTGCGCGTCGAGCGCGAGTTGGACTTCCGAGCCGCTGGACATCAGGACAACGCGCGGCGTTCCGGTTCCGTCCGAGAGCGTGTATGCGCCCCGGGCAGCGCCTGATACCGCCGCGTATCTCGTCCGGTCGAGCAGTGCGAGCTTCTGGCGCGTGAGGATGAGGGCGGTTGGGCCTGTGCGATTATTGATCGCGGTGCGCCAGGCTTCCGCTGTTTCGGCGGCATCGGCCGGGCGAAGTACGAGCAAGTTCGGAATGCAGCGGAGCGAACCGAGATGTTCCACCGGCTGGTGCGTAGGCCCGTCCTCGCCGAGGCCGATGGAATCGTGCGTGAAGACGTAGATCGCCTGGCGCTTCATAAGGGCCGCGAGTCGAATTGCCGGCCGCATGTAGTCCGCGAAGACGAGAAAAGTGCCGCCGTACGGGATGATCCCGCCGTGCAACGCCATGCCGTTCATCACGGAACCCATGGCGTGCTCACGAATACCGAAGTTGAAATTGCGTCCGCCCGGCGTCGTGGCCGAGAACGTCGGCGCACCCTTCACCATGGTGAGATTCGACCCGGCGAGATCGGCCGATCCGCCAATCAGTTCGGGAATCTTCGCGGCAACTGCGTTGAGCGTGACGCCCGATGCTGCGCGGCTCGCGACGTTTCCGTTCGATGCGTCGAACACTGGGAGTGCGGCTTCCCAGCCAGCGGGGAGATCGCCGTGCATCCGGCGGCCGAATTCTTTGGCCTCAGCG
>Ga0114969_10001543_pt1 | contig 19506 bp, 24 predicted proteins | sample M_130807_MF_Meta_FD_87316 | JGI IMG/M metagenome (GOLD analysis project Ga0114969, IMG submission 87316) | Freshwater microbial communities from Lake Montjoie, Canada to study carbon cycling - M_130807_MF_MetaG | ecosystem: Environmental > Aquatic > Freshwater > Lake | place: Lake Montjoie...
CATCTGTGCAACTTGTTACACACAGAATAAGGGAAAAGTTTGGGGCAAGGATAGCGACGACGACTATACCGAGAGCGTCACTGAAGCTTATCTCACCGAGTTAGGCGATCGTCCCTATCCTTTTCGTGTCACGGTCAATATGCCTCATCAACAGATGCAGGCACAATTTACGATTCCGGAAACGGGCATGGTCTACAAGGTGTCCCTGTGGGTCACGAAGCACACCAATCATGATAGCAGACCTGGCGTGCCTGGTCCACCACCGACGCCCTCGGAATGGGAGTTTGGATTCGGTCAATACGATCCCAAGGACGCGGCTTGGAACAGCATGGCACCCGGCAACGATTCGATTATCGGACACACGGGCGTCGAAATTCCGGTCTTTGCGACCGTGACAGCCATTCTCAAACAATTTATTCACATTGTGGGCCCCAAGGCGATTGTGTATTCCGCAAAAGATCCCTCAAGACAGCGCCTGTATACACGGTTCACGAGACTGATCCAGCATATTATTCCCGGCTACACCGGCCGCGAAGTCTCGCCTGGGCAATACAAAATCCAAAGGAACGATACCATGAAGGAAAGCATCGTCAAAACTGGCGACCAGTATAAACTCGTGTCCAAGTCGGGCGGGAAGAACCTTGGCACCTATGACACCAAAGCGGGTGCAGAGAAACGCGAACGTCAGGTGCAGTATTTCAAGCATCTCGATGAATCCGAGTATGAGGGACGCACCGTCACACTGAACAAGCCATTCCGAACGTCTGGTGGTCCCAAGAAATTCTCGGTGTATGTTAATAACGAAAAGGGCAATGTTGTCAAGGTGAATTTTGGTGACCCCGACATGGAAATCAAACGAGACGATCCCGATCGCCGTGCAAACTATCGTGCCCGTCACAACTGCGACAATCCCGGCCCAAAATGGAAAGCCAATTATTGGTCTTGCAAGAACTGGTCGAGTACACCCGTCTCAAAAATTACTGAGGAACCCGTCATGAAGATTCCGACATTCAAAGAATATCTCCACGAAAATCATCTCTATTCCACACCCACCGGTCCACTGACCACCAACGTTCCACCGCCCGAGATGGAATCGTTTATGAAGAAGAATAAGTCGGCCTATGTCAAGCAGCACGGTGAAGAAGTGGGTATGTCCATGCTCACGGCAGCCGCCTGGGACAAGCACAATCGAGAGAAAGCGGAGAGAGATTCCTCGATGACTGAAGAGGCGGGTGATGATGCGCGGATGGCCTTGGCGCAACTGAAATCAATTATTGATCGTGCGATGGCCGTACACAATGCGATCGAGAAAACTGGTATCATGGATTTGCCTGCTTGGGTTCAATCGCAGATCACCGAAGCCGATTCGAGCGTGTTGTGTGTTTACGATTATGTGATGTATTCGCCAGCAGAAGAATAATACCTATCAAATAAAACGCCCCAACGATGTTTTGTTGGGGCGTCAGACAAACGTGCTACTTTCGTTTAGTCTTTACTGCCGTTCGAGATTTTTTCTTATTCAGCGACCATGTTCCATTCTGTAACTCTTTCCACTGTAGCACATCACCGATAGTCCAACCAGTCTCTTCAATGAGACTGGTTGGGAGTGTTAGCAGCAGTTCCTGTGGATCATCTGGGTCTTCGACAATCGGAACTGTCCAGACGGTTTCTTTAGTCATCATCGATCACACTAGCAAAAAACTTCTTCACATCATCTTCATCCGCATCTTCCTCCACCACCTTCGGCTTCGGCGCGGCTGAGGTCTTGGTTACTCGGGCGTCTGCGGTTTTCGCCGACGCCGCGGCAGCTGGAATAGGCAGTCGAGCTTCTCGTTCGATAACTTCTCCTGCCGTGAGCTTGTCGTCGGTGTCACCACTGAGAGAACGCTGGAATCGCTTTGAGAGTTCTTCGAAGTCCCTGAACTGGTCTTCTTTAATGAACTCCGAGAGCGAAAATTCCCCTTCCCACGTCTTTTCTTTCTCTGCGTCGTCTCCGGCGTGAAATTCAGAAGGTTCCGCGAATTCCGATTTATCATAATTCTGATAGCCCGCAACCTTTTGTGCCTTCAGCTTGAAGTCACAGCCCTCCCACAAATCAAACGGATTCGCAGGCTTCTGATCGGGAAACTGCGGTTCCAGCAGTTCCATAATCTTATCGTGAATCTTCTTGCCATACTTATACAGAAACGTCTTACCATTGTTCTCTGGATGTGCCGGATCGTCAATGATCAGAATGTTACTGATATAGGTCAGCTTACGCTTTCGCGCTCTCGCGACTTCCTTGTCACGTTCTACACCAGAGTTCCAGAGACGATTGTTGTCCTTACAGACAGGGCACGGTCGACCGTCCAGCGTGGTTGGACAGTTTTCGATGAACCACGATCCCGCCGGTCCCTGAAAGCCGTGTGACCACAGCTTTGCCCACGGAATGTCTTCATTCTTGGGTGCGGGAAGGAATCGCATTTTCGCATACCCGATGCCGGTCTTGGCATCAACGGGCAGCTTCCAGAAACGCTCATCCGCACCCTTCTGCGGTGAGTTGGTTTTCTTGATTTCATCGGCGAGCTTAGTGAGAAGAGTTTTGCGAGAATTACGTAGCGTAGTGAAATTGGTAGCCATTGTATTGGCACTCCTTGTATGGTCTTACGTTGGATGACGAATAACGAACAGAAACAAGTATAACACGAATTGTTATCTTATGCGAATAATTGTGGTTCCTCCTGACGAGGCAGCATTGATTGCCCCGAATACGATGACCAAAACATAGTGGACAGTTTGTGCGTGTATTGCCGCCATGACGGACGCTGCCAATTTAACAGTTGATCGGCTTTTCGTAAGCGAGACAGCCACGGTCGAACACCAAAGGAGCTTCCGGCCGGTTCGCGTTGTTCCCAATATTGTGCCCAGTGATAATCGTGTTCGCGCTGCGGAATCAGCAGCAGCACACACGCCAGATCGATCTGAAGTTCTTTGCTGATCAGCGACTCGACACAGGTTGGCAACGAGGCTCGCCGTTCGTCGAGAAATGCACCATACAACCATTCGTCGGTCTGCGCAGGAGAAAGATGCCGACGCAACGCGTACAGTTCATTGCCTATCACAGACTTGCCATTTTCGGCGCGTGTGGCAAACAACACACCCTCTTGTGTAGCATTGGGTGTGACTACATCTGCAATATAGGCCTTGGGTTTGAAGAAGTATGTCTGCAAGAGTGTCGCATGAATTTGTGCATCGGTTAACTTCGTCGAGAGCCGATAATAAAACTGACGATCTCGTTGAGTAATCAGTGGTGGTACGAAGACGTTGCCCTTGTATTTAATGAAGTCATATCCCTCAGTCGAGAAATACAGGCGATAGGACTTCGCATACATGAAGACCTGTTCAGGTGTCATTGCGAGAATGGCAATTCATTCGATTTTGGAATGTAATGCAGTTTGGCCGCTTCGCTGGCAAGTTCACCAAGAATCTTATCGCCCAATCGATCCGCAATAAGCTGCGGCTCGACATTACGTTGTTCGCAGAAGTAGATAACGGCATCCAAATACGACATTCGTTTTGTGACAACGTATTGTTCAATTGTTTTGGCGATGATTTCAGATTTTTCGGAAATGAGTTTAGGTATCGGCATAATATTATCGGAATTGAGGACCAAGAATCCACGCCACGAGTGAATAGCGCATGCCTCGCGTTACGGGTGTTACACGATGTGGAAAATAGGAGGGGAACAGTAACCCTGCCCCTCGCTGAGATTTGAGTGGTATCCGTTTGTCGTCACCAAAAAGAAGTTCGCAGACGCCTCCATCATAATCTTCGGGATTACTCAATTGAATGGACAACGAAAGCTTTCGAATTTCGGTGCCGGGAAATGTATCAACGTGTGCACTATAATGCCCTAGAATATCCGCAGGATATTGGGCAAACTGGATTCTCTCAATACCATGAATGTCGTAGCCAAAATGCTCTTCATTCCATCGATGAACGTTCTTTGCAATTAGTTCATAGAGCCACGCATGTGTTTTTAAATCGTATGTGGCCGTCTGTGATCGTCGAACCGTTGAATCGATCACGCCGCTGCCGGAGATTCCCACCATTGAGTCTTTGAAGGGTAGTGCTAATCCCTGTTCAACAGCATCTTCGACGCCCTGCGGTGTCAATGCGTCGGTGATATGAAGAAATCGTTTATTGCGGTGTGGTAAAATTGGATATGATGGCATATTAAATCTGGACTTTGTTTGGCACACAAAACATTATCGTCGATCTCTCAACGATAGCAAGTAAAGTATACCACACGTCATATCGCAAATCAACAACACTCAACTGACTGCCGCCATTTACCGAGAATGGGAAGCCGATTGTGCAGATTGGCTAAGGTGTCATGCTTTGCGTCACGCACAGAGATCAATGGCGACTCTACACCCCAATCAATGCCCAATGCGGGATCATTCCAAGCGATACCAATTTCATCCGATGCATCATAGGATGTCGTGCATTTGTATTCGACTTCGGCCTCGTCACTGAGCACACTAAACCCATGCGCAAAACCTGGCGGCACATAAACTTGTCGATGCGTTTCGGCAGAAAGATCCACGGACGTCCAACGACCAAAGTATGCCGACCCTCGTCGCACATCTACGGCCACATCACGAATTGTTCCACGCAGAACACGAATGAGCTTACCCTGCGGATGTTTAACTTGTAGATGCAATCCACGAAGGGTTCCCCGTATTGAACGGGAAAAATTATCTTGCACAAATGGGCCAGGAATGCCAAACTGTCGATATTTCTCTGCGTGAAACGACTCATAGAATAATCCACGAGCATCGGCATAGATTTCGGGTTCAAGAACGATAACGCCTGGTAGTTCTGTTTCTTCCGCGTGAAGATGTTCGTTCGTCATAGCGATCTTTCTATTCTGCGTTCGGTCTAAAAATTACGATCATCGAAGCAAACGGTGCTGAATTTTTACTGCCGCCAAACTTCAACCGTCCCGGCAGCAATCGTATCTCGACGCCTTCTCTCGGTTGCCATATGTTGGCGTCATAGATGTGGGCGTGAAATGCCTGAGTGTCGGTGCGGGACGGCAGCAGCATCACGGTCAGAAAGCCCTTGCGTCGCTCCTCTGCGGCCTTGGCGATGAACTTGGCGCACAGACCACGCGAATACGGCGGATTCAACCAGCCGCGATCGAACTGGCCGCTCCAGTCCTTTTTGAGTGAGTTCGATGTCTTGCTATAGAACCACGAACACTTTGTGTTCTCGTCGGCCGCCGCCAGATCGATCTCAAAATTAAACTCTGCGTGAAGTCGATCATAGAGATCTTGTGGCGTATACCACTCGTCCGATTTAGACGAAAACATCACCTCGTTATTCATGTCATTTGCTCGTGTGATAGTGTGCATAGTAGTCATCGATGCGCCGGCGCAATCCCTCAAATTCAATAGATGGATTCGTCTCAAAGAGTTCTAGCCCCTCGGGTGACACAATCGGAAAGATGATTCGTTTGATTTTCTGCCCCGTGTGTTCGAACACACAGAGGCTATAAAAACAGCCTTGCAGAAAATAGTCGAGCACATACTCACGCTTCTTCGGCCGTCGTGCTGTCTTGAAATCCACGACGGATAACTCTCCATCCACGGTTGCCAGCAAGTCCATACGACCAGCGACCTTCAGATGTGCGCTGTAGACATCCTGTTCCTGTCCGTGGACGCGCTGGACGTGCGCATCGATCCACGGGGACAAGTCGTTCCAGAATTGTTTAACATCGTCTGTAAGCGTCGGCAGCGCGTCTGCAACCTGATCCGTTTCGTTGTTGATGTACGACTCTGCGAGAATATGCAACGCTGTGCCACGCGTGGTGGACTCTTTGGTGATACGCTCAGCTTCAGTCGTGCCCACGCGAGCTTTCCATTTAGCCAATTGGGGTTTGGGTTTTGCGCCAAGCACACGGGTAATGGATGGATATTCCTGTCCAGCTTCATTGCCAGAAAGAACTTGATACACACGTCCTGTCGTCTGATTAACCTGTTGAAGCTTTGGAAAAACAAACGGATCATGAATAAAAGATGGCATAATTTTACTGAACGTTGATGGTCGAACCACGATGCTGTCCCTTGATGTTGCGCAAAATATCCTTGAACGTCTCGGGTGTTTTCAAACCTCCGCGATTCGCAGTATAGCTCACTCCCGGCGCACTGATGCCTTTGACAATGGTGCCGTCGGAGGCACACTGCGGGCAGGGTTGCGTAGTCGGATAATTTCTTGCATCGATAGGTAGATTCATATCGATGGTTTTAAAGTCGCAATGTGTGCAAAAGTAATCATAGTTTGGCAAATGGATATCCCTTCTTCCATAACATCGAAAATCTGTTCTAATTGTCTACGCCCGTGTTAATTGACGACCAATACAGTTCTGGTTTTTCAAACAAGAGTGCGGGTCTAGGTGCATCTGGGTGAAGATGTGTCAGACACGCGATCAACTCGCGCAAGGCAACACTCAGAAATTTTAATCGTATAGCACCAGATGAGTCTGGTGAAAGCATACTGGATTGCATCGATGCCACATTGGCAAATATCAGAAGCAAATCCAGTTGCTTTGTAGCGGTCAGATGCGCATATACTTCTGCAATATACTCCTGAACATTTTCATAGTCCGCCTTCTCTTCATCCGTCAACGTCGTACGATAGAGAATAGGATACTGTGCAGTATCGGGAGAACTCACCGCAAAAATCGTGAAGAAAACGGTTGTTCCAGCAATCCCGGAAACGCCTCATCAACGACTGTTTTTGAGCATCGATAGGTACTCGCAAATTTACCATCTTTGATTGACAATACAATGGCGACTTCATCCCCATGAAGACGTTCGAGCATTTGCTGAAACAACTGTTCGCGTCTGCGGCCCGTGATCTCCGATTCTCCCTTGATGAACAGATAGAAGACGCGCAGTTCGCGCAATAAATGCGAAGGTGTCAATCCGATTGGACCGGCGTCTTGTTTATACGGCGGCGCCCCAGGCGGCAGATCCCATTCGTGACTTGAATGGGCCAGCTTCAATAGATACCCCAGTCCTGGCGAATAATGCTGACGTAGCCATGCGACTTTATCTACGAATTTATTCAGCGTCTTTTGATGTGCGAGAATCTCACCTAATTGTCTAGCTTTCATATTGTGACCTCGGGCGATATCGCCAATAAACGGCAAATGTTTTTAAGAGCAGTAACAGCAATCGTCATTTCGTTTTCGCAATGTGGTGTCCATCGCTGCGTTTCTTTGTAATACTTCAGCAGTTGTCGACAGGCAATCAGTGTGTGCTGCGAGTGCCGCTGATGAAGTTCTTCTGACGTCAACACACGATCTGCATTGATGCCCGTGACGGCCGCGAGTCGTTCAGTGCGCGCCTCCCGTGTTTCAAACGTTAACAGAGCACCCGACATTATTCGATGACCAGCATTTCAACGGGCGGACCATTCTTAATGGCCGTACGCAATACGCTTTCCCACGCAGGCAAACGCGACTCCAGTGAATAGAACTGCTGAAAATAATTGCTCTGAGCGCGAAGCGTATAATCCATATGCTTCGTGTGATACGTATCTAAGGCCTGTCGCATATGCCTGAGTGTATTGTCAATCATCGCCTCGGGACGTTCATCATAGGGGAACATCCATGCCCATTCAGCACAGGTTTCCGGCAATGCGCCATAATTGCTTGTGATGGTGAGACAGCCCGCCATCAACGCTTCTTGTGCAGCCATGCACGACGTCTCAGCGTATACCGACGGATACACAAACACATGTGCGTCGTCTAAGGCTTGACGCACCACCATATTCGGCTGCGTACCGTGGTAGATGATCCGAGGATTCTTACGAAGAATATCGTACAAGGGTTCGAACTGCTTGTCCTGTTCGTGCCATCCGTAAATCTTCAGAGAGGAGTAGACATGGAGTTCCCAATCCTCTCGTTCATGGGACAACATTTCGGCTGCGGCACCAAGAATCGCCAATCCACGATGCGGTGTCGAGGTATAGATGAACTTAAGCTTGCCGTTGTTGAGAGGTTTAGGAAAGGCCGACGGTCGAAAAGGCACGCCATTCTTGATGACCGTACCTTCCGAGTAGGGTATACCTAAAACCATATTGTATTGCTGTTGCTGCCAATGTGAGGCAAATACAATATGATTAAACTTGGAACGATAACTTTTATCACGCAACACCGCAGACGCTGGATCTTGCGGCAAATCTTGCAGCCACAGAATACGTGGCTTGTCTTCAAATACATAATTCTCTGGTCGCGACATCATAATCTGCACCTGACTGGTCAGTTCAGGTAAAGCCTCTTTGATGTTGGCCAGAATCAGTTCAGTGCCGCCGAGAGGTGTGTTCACGTTCGTCATAATTAATCATTATCCTTTGGAGTAACCGTTTTTTGCGCTATATCCCGCAATAATAAAATTGCTTTTTCCGATTTGTTTTTCCAGCGGGGTGCCACAATCTAAGCACCGAGCATGTTTTGTGTTTTGGTGGATTGAAAAAGACAGTTCAATGGTGGTATTGCAATGTGCACAATAAAAATCCCATAGTGGCATAAATGATTCACCAAGTAAAATGATTTGCGTGAGATATCGAGATATTTATATGTATCAAAAATGGAGCCGACGGAGGGATTCGAACCCACGACCTGCTGATTACAAAACAGCCGCTCTACCATCTGAGCTACGTCGGCGTTGCTGATTATGATTTTACATATTCACAAGCAGATTTAAATGTCGCAACGTCGTGAAAATTACTCAATACCGTCGTATAGGGCGTGCCCACTTTATTGAACTCGTATCGATACTTGAAGAGAGGATAGATGTCGGAAAACTGATACGACTTGTCCAATCGTCCTTCGGTGTCATGCACGACGACGTATTGTGCCCATGGCGCCAATCGACGAATGTCGACCGCACGGCGTTCCGCCGGCGAATGATCGACAAAGGCCACATCCCACGGCTGCTCAATAGGCGCATCGTCGAAGGAATTCACATACTGCAATTCGTGTGCGCCTCGAACATAATCACGATGCGTGTGCGCCCATTGTACGTTTGAGTCATAGGACACCAATTTTCGTCCCGAGGGATAACACAACCAATGGAGCAACGGTGTGCTGTACAGACCGACACCAAGTTCCAATACAGGTCCGGTCGTTCGCCGCATGGCTTCCATCAGCACAGGAAAATGTGTGCTGTGTTTCCAACTAATGTTCATTTTCATTGTGTCTCTATTTTCTATCATTGTTCTTTCCCATCATAACCGATATAGCGTCAACAAACATACGGATTAAAATGTCACAGAGAGGAGACCACCGACACGGGTTGTCATGACCACTCCAAGAGTCAATCCAACGTATGGCGAGACCCACAGATTGGTGATGAGTTTCTTTTTGCTAGTGACGGTGCCCAAATTGAAGGACAACGGAAGCAGACCGATGCTGGCCTGCGTTGGAGTATTCGACGACAGTGGTACCGCAATCGTGGGTGTTACAAATGCCCACCTCGTATTCTCTGTGCTTCGATTGCGACCGCGCTTTAGCCATGGCGTCGCGACAAATACCGACGGCACACTAGAGGACGAACCATCAAAAACTTGTCCCACACCACCCTGTATACCAAATTTGACATACATATGTGGCGTTCCGACAGATGCGGCGACAATGGTGGTAGACTCGGCAATAGGAATTTGTGTGCGCACGTCGTCGGGCCCAATTTCAAATAAACGAATCAAATTTGTAGCTACATTTTGTTCATCATAGCCAGTAGTATTTAGAATCAAAAATTTCTGAGATAACGTGTAATTTACTTCGTTGCCTTCTGCCAAAAAATGTAAACGGAAATCAGAAAACTTTAATTGATATGGAGTCAGACTGTCCGTCTTTGGCAAAATATCGATAGGTGCACTCGGCTCTGCGACGTCACCAGCCGGCGACGAAGAGATCGGGGTCACGACAGCAATACCACGGCCACGCGCGGTCATTTCTGCAAGAGAGATTGAAAGCTGATTCACCACACGCTTAAGTTTTTTATTTTCTCCAAGAAGCGCATTTACCTCAGCAACATTTGCCGGCGCAATAAACGGCTTTACGGTGTTGACCGCCAATTTCTCCACAGGCAATTGAATATCAGTAAAGTTTGCCTGTGAAGAATTGGTGTTGATGATCGCATGTTCGACTGTAGAATTGCTTTGGCGACCGGCTAAAAAAATAAGCACAGCCAGAATAAGCGCGCCCCAAACCCTGACATTTTTTACCATGAACATATTGAACATATACGATCTCTCTTTCTCTTACCTATTGTGTTTTCGACTTTGTGCAGCCACGGCACTGCGTCGACGATTCTTAATCTTTTGCTTGTGTTTGCTGATTGCCCGCAATTGTTTGCGTTCGCCCAACAGAATCGAACGTCGCATGAGCTTCAGATATTCCGCATGTAGTGTTGCGCGTTCCATGACAGCTTCTGGTGAAGTGTCTGTCTCTGGCGATTTTGACAGAGGGATCGGCGCGTCGGACGCAATAATTTCATACTCCATTGTTTGACCTCAAAATCATCGAATCAAGCGGCATCCACGGAGATCCGTCATGTTCCTCATCTTGGTGCATTTGTTCAGCTTCTGGGCGAGTAATTGCGCGTGTATGAAATATGGTTTCGCCAACATATTTCTGTCGCCACTCCATTACATCTGGTGTGTCGAGCATTGCTTGCAGGGTGCTCTTTGCCGTTTCAGCGGTTTCACTCTCTACCAAATAGTGCATATGAAAGGTTTGAAACGTTTCGACAAGGAAAAGTTGCGCCGGCTTACTGTGAGTGTCTTCGATGTTTTTTGACATAATTAATTATACCATACTAAACTGAACTGCTGGGCGAGAATTTTAAACTAAACGCCGTGTCCGTATCCTATTTCTTCACGGTTAGTTTCGGCAAACCATTCGGGAATTGATCGTTTTTTCCATGTCGCAAACGTATATTTTACTTCACGATAATAGCGGTGATAGCTGGCAATAGTCTCTTCCCATGTGCCGCCGTAGGTCTTGAAGATAATTGGCATACATTGTGGTGGTGGTCTCAATTCGCTTCTGTTGATTGAGAGGCCGATCGGTCGGTGCGAAAGAGCATCTCGCAGTCGACTTGACGCATGAATCTTTCCATAACGATGCGTATACTCATCCCACGTCGCACATGCGAGAGCATAGAGCCAGTCGTAATGGTCAAGATGATCTCCCGCCCACTTCGTCGACGGATGATTTTTGTGTGTGTTTTTATACAAACTATTGGTGTACGGTGTTGCCCAACGATGATGAACAGATGACAAGATTTGAGCATATTCAATGCTCATCTTGGTTACATGTTTATCACAGTGCATTGATGCCGCGACGATTGGATCATGATCAAGAACAAAAATATTCATAGAGGAGTTTTTTCGTAACGTAACGTATACTTGTGTGCGTCTTCGCTGTATTCAGCGATAACGACATGATTAAGCCCCGTATCGATGTTCAAGGAAAAACATCCGAGATCGTCGACAGGCGTCTCTTCAGGGCCATTCGTGAGAGTGGTATGCCCCAGCACTTGCGTGATGCCGCGCACATGTTTGAATTCTTGATGCCAATCTGCCCACAGAGGTCCTCCAATCTGTTGGTGTCCACCTCGGGCTTGTCCAATAGCACTCATGAACTCGATCGGAGACAGACCATTGCAACATTCGTTATCCGCCCCGTTCTCCCATAACTCTTGAAGCTGATGAAGTACGTGGTGTACGCGCGCTCTTGTCTGATCATTGGTGTCGATTCCAAACAATTTTAACCATTGATTTGAAATGCCCGCATGCGAAACAAGAATCTGTTCGTCGATCCACATCCACGGCTTGAACAATCGTGCCATGCTGGTGAGCATCGGCTTTACCATTGCCTGCGTGTGGCTATTGTATCCCGAGCAGGCGAACCGACCGTGATGCTGCGGAAAGAGGTAATGTGCGTCGTGGTTTCCGAGAATGAATGAATAGCGCGAAATAGGCAACTTGCGCCTGAGGAAGTCACACATGACCTGAACATCTTCTATGGTCCAAAAGAAGCTGTCAAAATAATCGCCAACAAAAATAATCTGATCGACTTGCGACTCGTAGACATCAAGAATAGACATCATTCGTCGGCAAGACTGATGCACGTCTGGCACAATGAGATATTTGGGTTTAACCATACGTGCCATTATACTCTACTACCATACCACAGTCAAGATAAATTCTGACGTCGTATGCCAAACTTAGCGAAATGGTGCCACAAGAACAGATGTGCCGGCGGCATAATGTTTCAATTGAATTGACGAATTCAGACTATTTAATGCCTGTTCATAATTGCCGGTGAACATCAAATACTCTTTCAGTCGTCTCTGCACCAATACAGGATTCTGTCGATTGCGAGATTTCGCGGTCGTCAGAAAATCAGAGGCTACCACAGGTCTGAGCGAATCTACTTTATGCACGATAGAAGTATTGACCCGCCCCAGATTCCATGCCACGCTGACTAAGGCATCAAACATTGGCGGCGTCAACGGAACACAGACGGTGTCATGCACGATTGCGGCAAAGAGATTCAATTGAATATCAAATTCATCCTCCACCTCCGATTCTGTCACCGAGGATGGATAGCGACGTGTGACGGGCATGCCTCGCCACGTATGCATGCCATACCCTACGGCGTATCCGATGACATCATAATAGGGTGTTCTACGCAAGTCTTCGTGTTGTCGAATAAACGCTTTCCCCTGCTCACTGATCGTCACAGGACGCATTCCGCAATCATCATTCTGTACAATCGGAATCGAATCGTCAGCCCGTGCGAGAACTTGATGTAAGGATGCCGCAAGATTCCATCGTGCCTGACTCGTCGGCGCTCCCAAAATGGTGATGATGTAATGTTCATCCGATGAAATTACAACGGTCATGGTGAGGCAATATTTTGCCGCGCCCGTGTATCCGGTCTTAGATGTTTGAATATTAATATGCTCACGGAACAATCGATTGGTATTGCTGATCACCACCGTACGACGCCCAATCTTTGTTTGATACAACGACGTCGTAAACTCATCGATACAGTTCGTGTCGATAAGATACATCATTAGTGTGTTAATATCTGCGAGAGTAGAACGATTTTCGGACGACAGACCAGACGGCTCTGCGTAACGTGTACGACGCATGCCCAACTCATCCGCACGGGCATTCATTCGACGTACAAATTCAACAGACGTGATGCCAATAGCACGAGAGAGTACACGCGCGGCGACATTATCTGAACCGACCAACATCAGACGCAACAACGTATCGATGGTAACTCGATCGCCAATCCGAAGATATGTGGTCGAAGCTCGAATAACATCTTTTCGCAACACAGTCAGTTTAGTATCGAATGTGGTATTCGACTCTAGGACAACAAGTGCTGTCATGAGTTTTGTTAGGCTTGCGATAGGGCGTGTAGATTCCTCGCCCTGAGACGCAATAATCTCATTGGTCTCGACCCGTGTAATACTCACTGCGGCATTTGTTGTCTTCAGCAATGCGGCAATCGTATCCGCATCAATTTCTGCGGCAGAGATTGAGGCAGCAATCGAATAGGACAATACAATACTAAGTGTGATTCCAGCCAAAATTTTCACGACACGCGTGTAATTACGCATGTAACCCCCTTTAAGATAGTGTAAGTATAGATGAAAACGTACGAACTGTCAACAGAGGCGTTTAAGACGCACTATGTTTGGCAATCCAATACGCATCAGCAAGATCAGAGAGCGGCGATTTGGCAAATGAAGCCGTGTCGGGTGTCCGTGGGAAGAAGGTGGCACACCATGTTTTTGCCAATGGATATTGCTCAAGGAAGGCACGAGTCATACGAGGTTTATCGGCATTTCCTTTTCCCGTCGCAAATTTCTTCACTACGGTTGGAGGAACGGCCGTGATCGTGTAATGCTGCTGATACAGTAGATACTTCAAAATGCCTGTGTGTTCACCGATGTGAAACACACGGCCGGTTGCACTAAATGCATAGTCTTCGATAGCGACGGTGCGAATATCTGGCCATTGTGTCAGCCAGGAAATGATAGACGTCGCAAGAAATTCCGCACGGATCATCATGTCCGTGGATGAAATGACTACCGATGTCAGTGCCGGAAGTACGGGATATTCTCGCCCGTGGGCCATCCAGAACTGTGGCACGTCGCCATAGACACAGACGGCTGGGCACGACATCGAGTAGTCAATTCCAATGGTCATTTCTCGTCGCGGTCATCATCCTGTTCGTTATCGTCTTCATAGGCGAATGTTTCATCAGATGGATCATCCACATCCACATACGGCAGTAACACATCTTCACCACAGAAGGGACAAAATTGAACCGTATCGGCATTTGTTCCGACGACGGTACAGACACTAGCACAATTATTACACTCGATTGCTGCGGATTGTTTTGCCATTATAATCTCCTTAAGAACTATTCTATTTAGGACTTGCCGACGTGGGAAGATCAACCAGATCACAGACCCCAGCCGAACACGCCAACTCTTGACTACCTGTGGTGGTGTCTGTCTTTTCATAGTCGGACAGTCGCGACCAATCCACATTTACTGGCATCTTCTTTACCCACGAATCATACTCATCCTTGGTGATATCGATATAGGGCGCCTGCTTATAAATGTGTTCCGAATTCGGTAGAAACGCAAGCCCCGAGACGGTATCAAAATGACGATAAATCCAAGCGCCGACGTCGAGCCATTCCTCTTCTTGAACATAGATGGTGGCGCTGGGTTTATGTTCGCACCAATGATTCTGATACACTCGCCAGAATTCTAATTGCTGAATGGCGGTTCGCTGATTGCGTGTGATGGCTCCCTTTGGGGCTTTCTGTGGAAAATAAAACACGACCGTGTGCTCTGGTCGCGTGATGTCGGGTTCTGCATAGAAGCCGGCTTCAATCATCATCTGTGCCAGCGGATCTTTCTTGTCCGCACGGACCGTACGAATATAATACTCCGAGTGTCGTGCGTGAATACCCGATGCACTATCGACAAGGTTTGAGACGGTGCCTGATGGTTTCACACACGTCACCGACGCCGACTGCGGAATCTTCAACTCTGCGGCGAACTCTTTGTTCGTCGCCACCGCAATCTCCCGTAGCGTGTCCAGCCGCTTTTCCAATCCCGGCTCGGTGCCGTTGGTCATGGCACTATCCATGATGCCGGTTAGTGAGACGCCCAGCAGTCGTTCTTCCTTGCAGTTTTTCTCCCACTCTTTTGAGATATACTTGAAGGATGTGAGAGTAGACTGAAAGGTGCCAAGAATAGTTGCGAGTCGAACTTTCTGTTTCAGTGAGGCCAACGTATCCTGTTCACGCACGACGACTTCACTGAGATTACAGAATTCTCGATTGCGGAGAATAATTTCCGAACATGGGTTTGTTCCGAAATCGTGATCCGCATCACGGCGTTCCGTCTTTTTGGCTTGGGCTTGTGCACCGTAGCGTGAGAATATGCCACGTTCACCAGATTTGGATTCATACAGCGACTTCCATTCATCGATGAACGTGCCCAACGTGGGTCGTTCGCGATGCGCGACATAGGAATTGTTCGATAGAGCCCGCTGCGAATTCATGTTCCACCATTCGCCATTCTTCGCACCACGCATGCGATCATCGTGAATGTCAGACAGCGAAATAAGCGCACTCCGACGCACACCACCCACGACGACCACCTCTGCGACCTTACAGACGATGTCGTGGCATTCCAGTGTCGTCAGTCGACGACTTGCGGCATTCTTAAACGTGCGCACACAGAATTTGAACAGATTGACCAACGGTTCTGGTCCACTCGCACGACCACCAAAGGTCTTCAGAGGCATGCCTGCGGCTCGCACACGAGACACATCCCACGACGGCACCTGACCGACATACAGCATGGCAATCAATTCTTTGAGAGCTTTTGCCCAGCCTAGCTTGCTATCGCTGACATGAATCACGGTATCGGTGTCATGAAAATCATCCGATACCCGAGGCAATTGTTCAACATACTGCGATTCGACGCTGAAGCCGACGCCTGTGCCGTTCATGAGAATGTAGAGAATCTCATCAAACGCTCGTGGCGAGTCCACAGCGACGTAGGAACAATTATAGCCCGCAACGTGTTCCTTTGACAGCGCCTCGCCGGCCGTCATCAAGCACCGCATACTAGGCATGATCTTCAACGACAACACCGCGTCTTCGAGTTCCTTTCGCAAGTCAGACGTTAATGTATACTTGTGCTGCTCTTTGAGATGCGTCGTAAAAAAATCAAAATAGCGTTTGACCGTCTCCGGCCACGTCTCGCGACGATTCTGATCTTCCATCCAACGAGCGTAACGAGAGAGGTGAATAAATCTTTGATATTCGTTCATATGGATTCCTATTTAGCCGTCAATCGATCAAGGAAAAATTTGAAAGCTATGTGTTCGCGATCCGACATGTTATAGTGATTTGTCGGCCACGGTTCCTTTACTCCCGCACTCCTCAACACATCACCTAACATGCGACATTCTGCGGCACTCAAGGTATAGCTCTCTCGAACAAAATCATTCCAGGCATCCACAACAATGGGAAAGAATGGTTTGACACAGGCATACATCGCGGTCGCCAATTCACGAATTTCTTTTTGTGCATGATCATCCATGCGTAAATTCAAAAAATGCAGAAAGTTATGAAGATCACATTTCCAATACATCTCAGTATACGTGCCGACGGACGTCACGATTCGCGCGGTTTCCCGAGCAACATTGTGCGTCGTCAACAGACGGTGATACATATCGACACCCGATTGCTGCGTCTGAAACATATCGGTTTGCACCGAGTCCGTATCAGACAAGGTGTTCAGCGAGTCGCCGGTGCCTTGACGATTCGTTTCGGACTGCATGCCGACATGCGATGCGGCCGGCACATAGAAATCATCTGATAGTTCAGAATACCGCGCACTATATTCATTCACATTGGCGGTACGATGCCGAACCAATTGACGGGCCACAAAGATCGGCACTCGTAACACAAACGTGACTTCTGCTTGTTCAAACGGGCTTGTATGACGATGTCGCATCAAGTATCGCAACAACGCACGAGGCTCACGTTTAGCGACCGTGCCTTTACCATAGGAGACACGCGCGGCGTCACAAATACTCAGATCACTACCATACGTGGATAGCAGCACGACACTTCCACGATCTAAAAATAACATTGATGCTAAGGCGGTATCTGGATTCGTCGGTCGTGCGCCAAATTTATCTGCGGTGTGTTCGAACTGTAACATTCCATCAACATTTTTCATAAATGACATATTCTATATAGTCCACTGGCGATATTCTAATTCTGCGGCTAAACCACGATACGTATGTGTCGCCATCAGAGACACCACATCATGCCCTGCGGCGACCATATCGTTAATATCTTTGGGTAAAGATCGCGGCCAAATCACCACACGCTCCCCTTGTGCAATGGCATCCCGCAAATGTTTTGTGATTTGAGGATTACGAGGTTCATTATCCCACACTAACACTCGATTATCAACGGACATATTTGCGTCATGCAGTCGTTGAAGCCCACTCAGAATGTCTGAACCACACATCGCAATCGTATTGGGCACACAAAGCGCATCCAGTGGGCCCTCGACACAATACACCATCGACGTACGCACACAGGCATCCAAACCAAACACTCGCAACTGATCGTGTCCCCAACGAAACGTGAGATATTCTTTGCGTGTCAGCAAACGCATCTGCGCGCCATACCATTCATGATTGCCAAAACGCAAGGGAATCACCAGATACGGCAATCCATTCACAATCGCACCCGCTTTGTCGGCGCCGACCAGTGATGCGAGCCATGTATGTCCCGTCAATGTGCCATATAATCGAGTCAGGGCGCTTGCGGGTAACTGTCTCGCCGTTGCATATGATCGCACGGCATGCAGTGCTGTATTCAGTGAGGACGATGAGAGTTGCTCGACACCATCGAATAATATGGGCAGTCGTTTGATAATCGTCGGTGTTGACGCCACAATTGGCGCCGGTGCCTGCTCTCGAAAGTTCTCGATGATATATTGATTAAACAGCGGTCGCGACAGACGTTTGAGAAAGGCACCAAAGGGCAGGGCAAGATCGCAATTGTGGCACTTGTAGATAATCGTCTGCTGTTTGGGAAAGGTATAGCCGCGCGTTTTGAGTTTATTGCGCGCCGAGTCACCGCAGAAGGGGCATCGAAAGCGACTTTTCTGTGGTGCAAGATACTTAAATTGTTCGAGTTGGCTGGAGACGAGCCGAAGATATTTGTCATCACACCATAAAGACATAGCGAAAGTATAGCAGAGTTTTCGCAGATTGTCAATTACGGCGGCATTAGGCTCGTCTACGTCATCGTTGCCGCGACAATATGATTAGACCGCACCGTCGGAGAGGCCGGCCGCACCATAGCGTGCCTGCGACAGATTACTGACCGTACTGGCGGCTGTCGCACTGGTGCTGAACGTAATGCGATCGGTGGTGGCGACACTGACACCACTAGAGCCACCCATCGCATAGCCGTAGACTGATCCGTCTGAAACACCGGCAGCGTGTAGGCGTACCGTCGAGAGATTACTGACCGTACTGGCGGCGGTGACACTGGTGCTGAATGTAATGCGATCGGTGGTGGCGACATTGGCACCACTAGTGCCACCCATCGCATAGCCGTAGACTGATCCGTCTGAAACACCGGCCGCATCACGGCGTACCGTCGAGAGATTACTGACCGTACTGGCGGCGGTGACACTGGTGCTGAATGTAATGCGATCGGTGGTGGCGACAACGGCACCACTGTTGCCACCCATCGCATAGCCGTAGACAGATCCATCAGAGACACCGGCCGCATCAGAGCGTGCCACCGACAGATTACTGACCGTACTGGCGGCCGTCACACTGGTGCTGAACGTAATGCGATCGGTGGTGGCGACACTGACACTACTGGCGCCACCCATCGCATAGCCGTAGACTGATCCATCGGAGACACCGGCAACAGCAGAGCGTATCGTCGACAGATTACTGACCGTACTGGCGGCCGTCGCACTGGTGCTGAACGTAATGCGATCGGTCGTGGCGACATTGCTGACACCGGTTTCGCCACCCATCGCATAGCCGTAGACTGATCCATCGGAGACACCGGCAGGAAAAAAACGTGCCACCGACAGATTACTGACCGTACTTGCCGCGGTCACACTGGTGCTGAACGTAATGCGATCGGTGGTGGCGACATAGGCACCACTGTAACCACCCAATGCATAGCCGTAGATCGCCCCGACGTTTTCAGTCTGTTCAGTTTCTCGTTTGATGCCGGTATTGATCAACAACTCGGTCGCCGAAATCGCAATACCAAGCGGTACAGGATGCAACGGTTTGGTAACAGTAATCGCCCCCGCTGTGCCACTCGCATAATACAGTGTTCCTGTC
>Ga0114969_10001544_pt1 | contig 19501 bp, 19 predicted proteins | sample M_130807_MF_Meta_FD_87316 | JGI IMG/M metagenome (GOLD analysis project Ga0114969, IMG submission 87316) | Freshwater microbial communities from Lake Montjoie, Canada to study carbon cycling - M_130807_MF_MetaG | ecosystem: Environmental > Aquatic > Freshwater > Lake | place: Lake Montjoie...
ATAACCTTATCTCCATTCAATAGATACACCGCTTCTTGTGGCACAACAACCACACCCTTCTTTTGATCAGTCGTCACAGTAATATTTGAAGTCATGCCCGATTTAATTCGAGGATCTTCGGTATCGAAAACGAAAGTAGTTTTATAAGTCGAAACTCCGTCGATAATAGTTTCGCTAGAATCAACCGACACAATTTTTGCAGTAAATTTTTGATCTTTTCCGTATGCATCCAATGTTATATCAGCTGATTGACCAATAGACATTTTGGCAATGTCAGATTCTGAAACGTAACTTTCAATTTTATATTGCCCTCCACCCATCATGTCGATCACAGGTGTATTTGGTGAAGCTATCTCTCCTCTGTCAATATCAACTTTTGTAACAGTTCCAGCAAATGGTGCAGAAATTATCGTTTTACTTAACAATGCATAGGCGTTTGCGAGAGAGGCTTGAGCGCTTTTCACCTGAGCTGACTGAGTGGTAATTGCCTCATTCGTACCTCCAATCTTTTTAAGATTAAATTGATCTTGTGATTTTTTAAGTGCAACTATTGATGTTCTATATGTTTGCTCCGAAGAATTCAGACTTGAAATAGATGCGAGGATGGTTGTTCTTGCCGCAGAAATATCCGTTTTATATTGTGAAATTTGCGCAGCCGTTACAGATGGATTGTTTGAAAGAGACACGACAACCACTCCAATATCAGTTAGCCAGTCACGCATGAAGGCCAAGTTTGCCTTAGCTTCTGTAATACGCTCTTCTTTAAAATTTTCTACTTTAAGTTCTAACGCGTTCGTCCCCCAGGCCTTATCGGTAAGCCCCGCTTGATACCTATCTGTCTGCAATTTGTTCGGTAGATTAGCATTATCTAGTGGTATATCAAAGTTTTTTATGTTTGGATATCGACTATCAGGGGTAATATACAATTGATCAATCTTACTTCTCATTAAATCATTATATTTTGAATACGAATCCTTGATCTGGTCGATTATTGACTGGAGGGATTGGTCCGCTCCAACCTGTGCATTTTGAACATCAGACTCTGCCAATGAAGTGTCACCATTTGTAACATCAGACAATTTTGCGTTTTCTACATCAACCTGTGCCTGCTTTTGCTGAACTGATGCGTACAAGTCACCATTTGAAAGAGAGGCTAGCGTTACGCCTTTTTGCACGACATCACCGACCTTTACATTTACAGCTGAAACTCGTCCAGCACTTTCAAATCCCATAGAAACTTTGCTTTGGGCGACAACCTTACCAGTTAGGCGGACTTCTTGGGTGAAGTCAGTGGGTTTGATTGTTATGGCTTTTATTGTGTTGTTACTGTTAGAGCGTAAAGTAAAATATAGGATAAGAATAACAATAATAGCTAGTGGAATAGAGTATTTTTTGTTGTTTTTAATCCATTGAGAAGTGTTGCGTAGGTGGTTTTTCATGAGAGGTATTTTAGCATACTTGTTTATTAAGATAAATTGAACCCTGATCATCCTTGTCTATTACCCCTTTTTCTGATATAGTTTTGCGACTTATTTAGTCTTTTTTGATTAGGTATTTATTAACAAGTTTAAATTTTTATTACCCGAATGGATATTCGAAACATAGCAATCATCGCTCACGTGGACCACGGCAAGACAACTCTTGTTGATGCCATGATGCGTTACACAGGAATGGTTAAGGACGGTGCCAGCATGGACTCAAACGACTTGGAACAAGAGCGTGGTATTACCATTTACGCCAAGAACTGTTCCCTTACCTACAAGGGTCACAAGATCAACATCATCGACACACCAGGTCACGCCGACTTCGGCTCAGAGGTAGAACGAGTTCTTCGATCAATTGACTCGGTATTGCTATTGGTGGATGCCCAGGAAGGTCCTATGCCACAAACTCGTTTCGTTTTGAAGAAGTCTATTGAACTTGGTATTAAACCTATCGTTGTTTTGAACAAGTTAGACAAGCCAGCGGCAAACGCAGAAAGAGTACACGAGGAATTGTTAGAGCTGTTTTTGGAATTGGGAGCGAACGATGATCAGTTGGATTTTACAATGATTTACGCTATCGGAGTAAAAAGTCTTGCAAAGAAAAACTTGTCAGATGAATTCGTAAACTTTGATCCCCTATTTGAAACTATTTTAGAACATGTTGCAGTTGCATCAGGTGATGAAGAAAAGGCAAAAGTAGAAACATTGAAGGCACAACCTTTTAACCTTGCGTACGACAACTTCCTTGGGCGCCTTGCTATCGCACGTATTCGAACTGGAATGATTAAAACTGGTCAGACTGTTTACATTAAAAAGCCAGATGGACAGGTTACTTCAGGAAAAGTCACAAAACTATTTACATTCGAAGGGACAGGGCGAAAAGAAGCCGAATATGCTATCGAAGGAGACGTAGTTATGATCGCCGGTTTCCCTGAAATTTACATCGGTGACACAGTAACGAATGATCCAAACGCAGAAATGCTTCCAACAATTACCATTGATGAACCAACAATTTGCTTGTCATTCCTAGTTAACGACTCACCTTTTGCAGGTAAAGAAGGAAAATTCGTAACAACACGACAGATTCGCGACAGACTTGAAAAAGAATTGCAGGTTAACGTTGGATTAAAGGTAGATTTTGACAGTGGAGAAAATTTCAAAGTATACGGCCGAGGAGAACTTCACATCGCTATTCTTTTGGAACAAATGCGACGAGAGGGATATGAAATTCAGGTTTCTCAACCAGAAGTTATTATTAAGGAAGTAAATGGCGCCAAAATGGAACCATTTGAAGAAGTGGTAATCGATACACCGGACGAATTTACAGGAGTGATTATTGATAAATTAGGAAAACGAAAAGGTGTTATGTCATTTATGAAGTCAAACGACCACGGTGCATCACGTCTTACATTTGATATTCCAACACGAGGACTTTTGGGTTACCGAAACCAGTTCGTAGTTGATACAAAGGGTCAAGGAATCATGTCTAGCCGATTTACAGAATTTAAACCTTATGCAGGTGAAATCGAACGAAAAGCCGTTGGATCAATGGTTTCTATGGAAAATGGAAAAGCCGTTGCTTTCGCACTTGATAACTTACAGACACGAGGAACTCTTTACGTAGGTCACGGAACCGAAGTGTACGTTGGTATGGTTCTTGGTAACACTTCAAAGGGAGAAGAAATGGATGTGAACCCTACAAAGGGAAAACAGCTTACAAACATGCGTGCGTCAGGTACTGATGAAGCTACAATCCTTATTCCACCAATTCCTGTAACAATTGAACGCGGACTTGAAATCATGAACGCGGATGAATACTTGGAAATCACACCGGGAAGCGTCAGACTAAGAAAGAAGTATCTTTCAAAGACAGATCGAGACAAAGCTGGTAAGAAGAAATAATTCAGAAAAAATTCATTTTTATTAGTCTCTGCTGTTCTATATTATAAAAGGACACAGTCGATGTGTCCGTTTCATCTGTTGCTATATCATTCTATGGCAAAAATCCCCTTCTTGGGGATTTTTGCTTTTACTGAAACACCCCCTTAACCGAATCCCACACCTTTCGCATAAAACCTTTTTTTTCCTCTTGAACCTCCACAGTTTTATCAACAATTACAATCACTCCTTCACCTTTTTTAGCCACATCAAATTTCTGCCTAATGGCAGATTCAATTCCATCATTGGTTTTCAAAGTATCATTCTCTTTTGAAATATTATTGTATCGACTTTCAATATCTGCCTTCTCTGCTGCAAGTCGATTCAACTCTGCTTTAGTACTTTTTTCCTTTTCGTATGCACTTACCAATCCTTTACCGAATAGAAACATAACTACCAAAAGTGCAAGAAGCGTCCAGATTGAATACAACCTTTTTTTGTTTTTCTTTCTATCTTGAAATTCTCGCATATAAGTACTATTATATACCTCATGTTATTCGATCCAAAATTTCAAAAGAAGATGCGAGTGATCTGGACCATTATTTGTATTGTTATTGCGCTGTCGATGATACTGCTTTACGCTCCGGGACTTATTGGGAATTAAGGTATTAAAAAAGCCCCTTACGGGGCTTTTTTTGGTGCGTAGGGAAGGATTCGAACCTTCGAAGGCCAATGGCCGACAGATTTACAGTCTGTTGTATTTGACCGCTCTACCACCTACGCATGCGGGTAATACTAGCACAAAGAATTATTTTTTCCAGTTTACCACGAACCACTCGACCCACCACCTCCTGATGACCCTCCACCAAAACCTCCAAATCCCCCACCTGAACTACCTCCCCCACTTGATATGTTAAAAAAACTTGGACCACCGGATGAGCTCTTTCCACTTTTCATAAATTCTGAGAAAGTTTTATCAGAAGTCCCTTTTTTAGACAATCTGTAATCAATAACTAATCCTATACTTGTACTTATAATACTAACCAAAGCTACTGCACCTAATTTAAAATACGAAGTGGCGCTTGCGGTCGAAAACATCGCAAAAAACAATTCCGTCAAAGTTAAACCAATTCCTCCAAAAATCGCACCCCCTAGCCAGAATGATTTTGACCTTGCTAAAGAATAGACCAGGAACTGAAAGAAAAATATTGCAGGTGGAAAAATAAAATAAAGAATGAAAGGAAAAAAGTCGTTACTAAATCGCGACCAAAAACTAACTGGGGCAGTATTTGGATTTTGATATCCATCCGTAACAGCTTGAAATTGTTCAACGGACACATCACCTCGTAAAACACCAGCAACCTGAGCAACAGTATCTTTTACACCTCCAGAATAATCTCCCAGCTTAAACTTTGGCGTTAAATACCGTTGTTGAATTTTAGAAGTCAAAAGATCCGTCATCGTTCCTTCCAGTCCGTAACCAACTTCAAATCGAGTTCTATGCTCGTCCATTGCAATTAGAAGCAAAAGCCCTCTATTCGTATCCTTCTTTCCAATCCCCCATTCGGTAAACAATTCGTGTGCATAGTTTTCCACAGCATCTCCGTTCAAGGTCTTAATTGTCACCACCGAAAACTGGGTGCCTGTTTGCAGTTCCAAATCATTCAAGTCAGACTCTAATTGCTGTTTCGAAGAATCATCAATTACGCCTGCAAAGTCATTAACGAAACCAGCTGGTTTCCCCGGACTTGTGTAAGCATAAACAGGTGAAAAGCCACATATTCCTACAACCAAAAAAAGTGCGGCTATTAACCTCTTCATATATCTAGAACTTTACTTGTGGATTAGTTTTTGCACCTTCAGCAACTTTGAAATATTCTGCTGGAGTAAAGCCAAACATTTTGGCAATCATTCCTCCTGGGAAACGCTGTAAAGAAGTATCGTAAGCCTGTACGGTATCGTTGTAATTCTTTCTTTCTACCGCAATCCTGTTTTCAGTACCTTCAAGTTGAACCATAAGGTCAGAGAACAGCTGTGATGACTGTAATGTTGGATAATTTTCAGTAATAACCAACAATCTACCCAATGATGATTCGAATTGATTTGCTGCATTTACCTTGTCAGTCTGATTCTGTGCGCCTGCATAACGAGTTCTCGCATCTGCAATTTCACCAAAGACCGCCTGTTCTTGTTTTGTTAGTCCTTTAACTGTTTCGACGAGATTAGGAACCAGATCAAAACGTCTTTGTAATTGGTTTTCTACTTGTGCCCACTTGCTGTCTACGCTCTGTTTCATCCCCACGAAACTGTTATAAGTACTGATAAAATATATAGCGACAATAACAATTATTGCCAAGATAATAATGGTTGTTTTTTTCATGTGATTTTGCAAAATCATGTCGCACGATGGCGTTTGAAGTGCGACCTTATTATATAGCAAATTTATATTTCTTGGTAGCAATTTCCGAGGGTGCATAGATTTCCAAGTGATCAACTTGCTCTCCCAAATTGAAACTGATAATGCTCTGCTTATCAAAGCCCTGTTCAGGATCTATAGAAGTAATAATCGAAGCAGCAACAATATCTCCGTTTTGATTGAAACATTTCACGTATAGGACTGTTTTTGAAGTGCTTTTTATATGTAAGTACACGGCGCCATCTTTTACATCTGTAACGGTCACTTGGGAGTTTCCAGTTTTAATAGCTGATTTCGTAACGATTTGATCTAGGGATAAAGTATATTTACTGACTGAAATTCGTAAGCGTAAGACAATAGATCCTGAAATTTGTTTTACATCATCAACAATCGAAAGCTGGTCTCCCTTAAGGTGTATAGATTTAACGGTCTTATAGTATTTATTTGCCTTTTCAGTAACTATTTGTTCAAACTTTAATTTGTTAAAAAAACTGTCTTTTTCAAATGGACTTTCGCTATCTAAAATGTTTTTCCCTGACTTGTTTAAAATTGAGTCTATATATATGCGAACAAGCGGTTGTGCTTCATTGTCAAAAACTACTTGGAGATACGGCAAGTATACTTCAAGTCCCGCTCCTCCCTTCACCAAAAAACCTGGACCAGCAGGATTTATATCCGAAAGTTCATTTCCTAAATAACTTTTAATATCTTCTTTGCTTAAAGTTGTACTTGCAATCAAATTTTCATATTGAGATAAGGTTATAGATTCTGGAATTGAAATGCTCGTATTATGCATAGCAATAAGACCTGCGGCTAGTTGGTCTCTTGAGATAGGAGTGCTTGTAGATTCTTCGGAAGTTGTATTTAAAGTTTGAGAGACTTCTTGTGTTGGTTCTTGTTTGTCTAAAGTTGTTGATTGTTTGAATAGGAATGAGGTTAGTGTGAAGTAGATAAGTGCAGCGGCACCAAGAGTGACGAGGGTTTTGACGAGAAGGTTTAGGCTGTGGGTTTTGAACTGTTCGGGCATGGGTGGGTTGATTATATACGGGATTGAAAAGTATTTAAAGGACCCATGCTTTCTATAGAGTGAAGTCCCTAGTCGCCCATTGTTAATTAATTCCAAAACTTAAGAATTTATTAATGTGAAGAAAAATGAAGAAATTCGGTTAATTAACAATGGGCAACTTCGAACAACAGTCAAAAGCAGGCAACTTGACAATAGAAAATATAGCATGGTATAATACAACTCAGAATGATCACCTACCTACTGTCCCCCGCGCACGCGCGCGCCCTCGCAGGAAAACCAGCCATCAAGCCCCAGGCACCTGAAGTGATTAAGTTCACCAAAGATGCGGCCAAAAAGAGGAAGAGCGGCTAATTTTCCTGCCATCGTCAAAAGCCTCGGCTCCCCAATGGACCCGAGGCTTTTTTCTTTTACATATTTACAACCCCCACCAAACATGCTAACATTCTCTCCATGTCATCCCTCAGTTCAGTGCTTCCCTATTTGCAGATCGGCTTGTCCGTACTGCTTATTATTGCGGTTCTAATTCAATATTCCGAAGCAGGCGCTGGAGGTGCATTTGGCAGCTCTGACTCAGTTTCATCATGGAGAACTCGACGTGGACCCGAAAAGTTCATGTTCACAGCTACCATCGTGATCGCTATCCTATTTGTGTTATCCACAATCTTGCCAGTAATCTATCACTAGAGTAAAATTGGGGTATTGATAGTTTTATCTCTTCGGTTTCGGTATTGTTAAATAAATAAAATCTTAAAAAACGTGAACGACGAACAGTTATCCGTCCCTGTATCAGAGGTTCCTAAAAAAAACTTCAAAGAAAAAATTGTAAAGGCTATCAAAGCACTCAGTGTATTTGAAAAGGTGGCTTTTGGTATTGCCGTTTTTGTGATGCTTATTACTGGTTATAATTTAATAAATTACGGGATTGGAACAATATCAGTAGAAGTTCCTGCAACTGGTGGAATGATCACCGAAGCTACTACAGATTTTTCACGATTTGTTAACCCAGTTCTTGCACGAAGTGATGTGGACAAGGATTTAGTAACACTTATATATTCTGGATTATTAAAACCCTCAACTGGAAATGTACTTATAAATGATTTAGCTGAATCTGTAACAAAATCTGATAATGGTTTGACTTATACTGTAAAAATTAAAGAAGGAGTGACTTTTCATGATAATACTCCCCTTACCGCTGATGATGTGATTTTTACAGTTCAGAAAATAAAGGATCCATCTATAAAAAGCCCAATCGCTGGAAACTGGGTAGGTGTTGAAGTTAAAAAAGTTGATGAGAAAACCGTTCAATTTACACTTCCTCAACCATACGAACCTTTTGTGCAAAATTTAACTTTGGGAATTTTACCGGCACATTTGTGGGCAAGCACAACACCTGAAACTTTTGATATCAATCCATTAAACCGAAAACCTATTGGATCTGGACCTTACAAAGTGTCTTCTTCTAAAGAATCAGAGCCTGGTGTAGTTTCGGAGTACTCTTTAACGGCTTTCAATAAATACATCCTTGAAAAGCCTTATGTTTCAACTTATATCTTTGATATGTACAAAGATGAAGAATCTGCCATCAAGGCTGTAACTGGCGGAAGGGCGGACATTGTCGCTGGTGTGTCAATGGATTCATATCGAGCTGAAAAAAATGCTTTAAACAAAAAAAATCTGGTTAGTCCACTTCTTCCTAGAACTTACTCACTATTCTTTAATCAAAGCAACGCTCCGGTTTTATTAAATTCCGAAGTTCGAAATGCCCTACAGCAATCAATTGATCGTACTGATCTATTATCGGTTGTGCGAGATGGCCTTGGAGAAATCACCAATACACCTATACCTGGAATGATGTCTACGACTTCTACAACTACTTTGTCAAAGGATGAACGAATCACTCTTGCTCAAAAAACATTAACTGATAAGGGTTGGAAAAAAGGCGATGACGGAATCTTTCAGAAGCAGACAACTTTAAACAAGAAAACTACAAACACTCGATTAACTTTCTCAATCTCTACTTCTAATTCTCCTGAATTGAAATCAATCGCACAATATGTTGCCGACGTATGGAAAAACGTTGGAGCTGAGGTGACTGTCCAGATTTACGAATCCTCAGATCTTTCTGACAAAGTAATCCAGCCTCGAAAATATGATGTTCTCTTATTCGGTCAAGTAGTAGGACGAGACCTTGATCTATACCCTTTCTGGCATTCTTCACAGCAGAAAGACATGGGTTTAAACCTTGCCCTTTATGCTAACAAAAAAGTAGACTCTGCCCTCGAAAAACTTCGAGTTGTCTCTTCGAGCACAGATCAGCAAGCGCTTATTGCAACGATTAACAATGAAATTCAGAAAGATGTGCCTGCCATCTTCCTTTATTCGCCGGACTATTTACTATTCGCATCGCATTCGATTAGAGGAATTAGCATAGATGAAATTGATTCCGGTAACGAACGTCTGTATTACGCAAATTTGTGGCATACCGATACAAAGAGAACCTTAAAGGCATTTAAATAAACAAATTAAAATTAAAAAAAACAAAATGAATACACCAAACAACAACAACCCAAGAAACAACAATGACCGCAGCCCTTTCAAGCGCGTGCCTTACATGCCTTTTGGAAATCGAAATAACAAGAACGGTCCAATCCTTCGTCCACCTGCTCCTGTACTTCAACCACCTGCACCCATAATCGCCCCACAACAGGCACCTTCCCCAATGGGAATGGCTGCTCCAAAGCCATACTTTCTAAGCAGTATGAAGATCAAGAACGGCAGACGCCCTATGCGATCACCTAATCGCTCTTATACTGTCGCTCCTCGCCAATTTAAGGACGCAGACGGCCAAATGCAGCAACCAAAGGCGACCGTCATTCCGCCACTTGCACCTGGTAACATCCGTATTATTCCACTTGGAGGAGTAGAGGAAATCGGTATGAACATGACCATGGTTGAAATGGGCAATGATATTATCGTTATTGACGCAGGGTTTAAATTCAAACAAGAAGATACTCCTGGAATCGACTATATTATTCCAAACACTAAATATTTGGAGGAAAGAAAAGACAGAGTGCGCGCTATTATTATTACTCACGGTCACCTTGACCACGTTGGAGGTATTCCTTACATCATGGAAAGAATCGGTAATCCGCCAATGTACACAAGAAACCTAACAGCTTTAATGATTAAAAAGCGACAAGCAGAATTTCCTCATGCATCCCCTATCAACTACAAAGTTGTCGAATCAACTGACAAAATAATTATCGGTGCTATCAACGTCGAGTTCTTCAACGTGACTCACAGTATTCCAGACTCACTTGGTATTATTATCAAGACTCCTTACGGAAATATTATTACGCCGGGAGACTTTAAACTTACTCACGTTGGTGGAGTGGTAGATCCTGCTGAAGAAAAAGCATATTCAGTTTTCAAAGATCAGAAGAACCTTCTTCTTTTGGGTGAATCAACAAACATTGAAAACCCAGGATTCTCAACTCCTGAACATATCGTTCACGAAAGTCTTGAAGAAATTATCAAGTCTTCTCAGGGACGACTTATAATGGGGATGTTCGCCTCTCACGTTCACCGAATCGCAAAGGTAGTTGAATGTTGTGAAAAGTACGGCAAGAAATTGGTCATCGAAGGACGAAGTATGAAAACCAACATCGATATTTGTATCGAAGCTGGGGTTATTAAACTTCAAAAAGGTACTGTGATTTCATCTCAGGACATGCCTCAGTATCCACCAGATAAGATTGTAATTTTGGCCACTGGTGCGCAAGGAGACGAATATGCTGCCCTTATGCGAATGTCTACAAAGAGTCACAAATACGTAATTATTAACAATCGAGACACGGTTCTATTGTCTTCATCTATTATTCCTGGAAACGAAAAGGCCGTAGAAAAATTGAAAGATAACTTTGCAAGATTAGGTGCAAAAATTGTTGAATACAGAACTTCTGATTTATACATTCACTCTACAGGACATGCGAACCGCGGAGAAATCGAATGGTTGCACCGAAAGATCCAGCCTAAATTCTTTATTCCAATTCACGGTAACCACTATCGTTTGAAATTGCACGCAGACCTGGCAGTTCAATTGGGAATGCCAGCGGAAAACGTAATCGTTTCTGACGACTGTAACATTATCGAAATTCAGGATAATGGTTCAAAGATTGTAAAATTGGCCGTTAAAGCCCCTGACAACACTGTTATGGTGGACGGATTCACAATTGGTGACGTTCAGGACGTAGTTATCCGCGACAGACAGGTATTGGCGCAGGAAGGGTTCTATGTGGTTGTAGGGCTTATTAATGCCGCTACAGGTAAATTGAAGAAGTCTCCGGACATTATCTCTAGAGGCTCAGTGTACTTGAGAGAGTCACAAGAGCTATTAAGAGAAAGTAGAAACTTGATCAAACGCACTGTTGAAAGAGCAACTGAAGGTATGTACCCTATTAACATCGATTACGTTAAAGACGTAGTTTCAGAAACCCTAACAAAGTTCATCTTCCAGCAAACTGCAAAGAAACCAATTGTTATTCCTGTTATGCTGTGCATTTAAAAATTAAAGATAAGATTCAGAATATCTTTAATTTTTATGGTAAAATAGTCGGTAACATATGGACAAAGTTACCGGCGAATTGAAGCACGCTAAAAACTTCATAATAGTATTTATTTCTGCCCTTCTACTGGCATTCAACTTTTTCTTTGTTTACTTTATAAACTCTTCGTATCTCTCGACTATTGTTGGAGAAAACTGGGTGGCTTTGTTTTTCGGAGTAGGCGCAATAATCAATATAATTATATTCATGAATGCGGCAAGAATATTGTCGCGTTTTGGTAATTTTAAATTTACTTTATATTTAAGCTTTCTTGAAATAGCAGTACTGACAGGCTTAGCTACATTTTCAAACCCTGTTGTTTTAACAATTCTATTTGTGGCGCATCAAGCTTTGTCACCAGTTCTTCTATATACCCTTGATATCTTTTTGGAAAAGATTTCATCTACTGCAAACATTGGAAGCATCCGCGGGACGTACTTGACGATCATGAACATTCCGCCAGCGATCGCCCCTATTATTGTTGGTTTGATATTGGTAAAGCCAGAGTACTGGAAAATTTACCTGATCTCGGCCATTTTCCTAGTGCCGTTTATCATCATAATGATCATGAACTTTAAGGATTTCAAGGATCCTGCCTATACAGCTCTACCATTTAAAGACTCTCTTAAAGCCTTTTTCAGAGATGTAAACTTATCAAATATTTTTAAGGATAACCTGATCCTGCATTTCTTTTATGCCATCATGGTTATTTACATGCCGATTCACCTGAGCGTTGATCTTGGATTTAGCTGGCCTGAGATCGGAACAATGTTTAGCATTATGCTTTTACCGTTCATTTTATTCCAGATTCCTTTAGGAAGTATCGAGGACAGAGAGCATGATGAAAAGCAGGTTTTGATAACAGGATTTTTAATTATGTCTATCGCGACAATTCTCATGTCTTTTATTGTTGAACACAATTTCATCCTCTGGACCTCCCTGCTTTTCATCTCACGTATTGGAGCTAGTTTTGTTGAAGTCTCAACCGAAAGTTATTTCTTTAGACACATCAGCACCGAAAACGCATCTTATGTCAGTATCTATAGAATGACACGAGCAATTCCATATTTAATTATTCCTTTTATTTCGTACATTGCCATCGCATATCTTGGTCTTCAATACATTTTCCTTGTGATGGGAATCTTGGTCTTTTTGGGAGGTTTGAGGTATACGTTTGAACTAAGGCAATAAACTACGCCTTGTTTGGATTAGTACCGATACATGCGTTAAATTCTTCAGCGGTTTTGTTGTACTTTGCAACATCATTCTGCAAGCTAATCAATCGAACATTATAGTCTTTTACTGCTTCATTATATTCTTCTGCTTTTTCTCGATATGCTGATCCAGTTAGGCCATCTATCTGATTTTTTAATGAAGTAATTTTTTTCTCAAGCTCTATAAGTACGTTTTTATTTGCCTCAATATTTAATTTGAGATTTGGATCAAGCTGTACACATGCAGCAAGTGGCTTTCCGAAATGCTGAACTGCAACCCATTGCATTGAACCTTGAAACATTCCCCGACCTACCGCAACTCCAATATCTTGGTAGCGAGGATCAATGATGTTTGCCTTGTGTCCAGGACTTGCCATCCAAGCCGAGAGAAGAGCTTGATTTGAACCAAAGCTTCCCAATGCTAGGTTTTCTCCTACGACTACATAGTCATAGCCTGATTTCTTTGCAAGATCAGAAACTCCAACTCCGGACGGCGAAATGTGCTCAAAATACTGTTGTTTAAAAATGTCTTGCAGTTTATTACCTGCAGATGCAGAAAGTCGGCTGTTTATTGTTAACGTACCCAAACCAGCCTTTAACCTTTCCACGTTTGTATACTGAACAATTCCATCAGGTGATAGTTCCGTATCAGTCGAGCCAACAGGGGTCAAGGGAACTTTTGGAGTTGTTTTCGGTGGAACAGCAATGGGCTTGTTATTATTCTGCACTGGCTCTTTAATAGTTGGAACCTTCTCTGTGTTAGTTGATGAGCTCTTGTATTGATCTACAATTGTCGGATTTTCAACAACTGGAGAAGTAGTAGCCGGCGGCAAATCAACAGCACCTACACCAGCGTAACCAAACATATTAAATAATTGCGGGTTATCGTTTTTCAAAAATCCAGGGAGGTTTGTGGTTGAAGACTTTATATCATTATAAAACTGCACGAATGGGCTTACATATCCTGATTTCAAAGTCGAACCCGTCGGATCAGAGTGGTCTCTTAGAATATAGAGGCCTAGGAAGAAGACTATTAGGATGAGAATACCTCGTAGAATGCTCATAGTTTTATATGCACTATTGTACCAAGAGACGGGCTTCTATGCACATAAATAAAGGTGTCTCTTTTCTGGCCCTATCTTCGGCATCTTTACGGGGTCCTGTCGCGCTTTCTTTGTGGGAAATCCATTCCTCAAGACGCGTTATTGCGAGGTTGTTTTTAGCCAGCCATTTTACAAACACCTGTAGTGGGCGGTGGAATGAATATGTAAAAGTCTTTTGATTACTTCCTGGATGCATATCAATTTTAACTGTGGCTTCGGACATATATCGGGTAACAACGCGTCCCTGCTTTTTATTTTCTGGATTGTAATACCAATCAGAATCCTGAGGAACGCGGAAGGCCGGATGGTTCAATATTAAAATTAACCGACCATCCGGCCTTAAAATTCTTTTGACTTCAGCGATAACACGATCAAGTTCGCGCATGTTTTGAGTAGCGAGAACCGACACAACGATGTCTTGTGATTGATTCGCAAAAGAAAATAAATCCTCTGCAGGAGAAACGACATAACGAATTTTCAAATCCTTCGAGCGTTCAGTGGCCTTTTCAATCAACTCTGGACTAACGTCTACACCTGACACAATTGCACCTTTTTGTGCAAACAATCGGCAAAAATAACCCTGACCGCAACCAAGGTCAAGAATATGTTTTCCTGATACATCCCCAAGAATTCGAACCAGATTCGGTTCTACAACCTTCTGATGGTACGACTCTGGGTCTTCAACATAGTCATCATACCAATCATCAACCTTACCCCACGATGTGGTTTTTGACGTCTTTGCTAATTTTGGTAATTTCTTTTTTTGCATTATTCCAGTGTTTTTTTAGTTCGCTTGAGACAAGAGCAACTTCTTTTGGAGCAAGCTTTTTGACTGTTTTATACTTTCTTACAACTGCATCTACTACTGCGTGGTAATCCTTTTGGCTAACAGTCTTAAGCTTCTTGACGTGACTCAAAATATCACGTTTTGCGCCATTTGCCCAGAGTGTGGCTTTCGTCTTGATTTTACCTACTTGCTTCTTACCAATGGGTGTTTTTGCGTAAAAATAAGCACCGAGAGCGGCCGCAGCGACTCCTCCAATAATACCCGCTACTTTTGTTGTTGTTTTCATATTGTTTATATTAAATTAATTTGTAACTTCAGAATCCTCTGATTTTTTTGCTGATTTTTTCTTAGCTTTTTTTTCTGAACCGAAACTAACTAGAGATTTAAAGAAGGCTACATAAGAAGCCATCTTTATTCCCTGCTCTTTAATCTTTTGACGTGCGTGTGCAATGTCTCCTGAAATATTATCACTTTCTTCTTTAATCTTTTTTACTACATAATGGACATTTTTTGCTATAAAGATTCCGTAAACAAATGCCACTGCTAAAATGATTGTTAAAAGAACAATGGCGCATGTTGTTATAAAAAAGAAAATGTCAGCGTGTACTAATTTATCCATATATCTATTATAGCTTATAACGGTGCGTAGGTGTCAACATCGCTATTATAAAGACGCTCAGGATGGGAATACACAACAGGACAAGGATAAGTTTCTGGTCACTGAAAGAAAGGTCAGTTACAGTCACTAGGAAGGGAGTGAACAGCAGAAAAGTTAGCCATGGGCTCATTCCAGCGTTTTTAAGCCTGTGAGCGAATAACTGCAGGATATAAATAACGAAGATAAACCCTAATATAAGAACCAGGAGGTCTCCTTGCAAGCTGTATTCCATTGTTCTAGTTTTTATAAAAATATAACCAAGCACAATACCTAAAATAGCCATTGATAATGCATACAAAAATTTGAAGACGAACACGTGGCGGGTCATTTCAATATTTTTACTGCGCTTCATTAAATCTACGACAACCGGAGCAGGGGCTGGGTATGGAAATAGGGTTTTTGGAATTTTAAATTCTGTAGTTGGAGTATTAACTTCTATAATTATTTTTTGAAATATTTTTATATTCCCCACTTTAAAATAATCTTCTAGGTTTTCATTTAAAGTCGGAAGAAAATCATTTCCAGCAAGCACTTCTTGATGAAGCCTATCTGTTGTTTTTCCAACTTCGATAAAAGCTTCGGAAATTTGTTCGTGACTATACCCCATACGTGCCAAAAATTCCGCAATAGTTACAGGATGATTTTTTGCTTTGATTTTATGAAGGACAAAATTTGCTGCGCCGTTTTTCATATAGCAATTCTAGCATATATTTTTTCTTCAAAACAAAAACCTCCACAAAATGTGGAGGTTTTTGTTTGTTGGAATAACAACGTTCGATTGTATTAGAATCGTCCGCCACCACCCATTCCACCGTTATCTCGTCGAGGACCATTGAATGATCGTCTTTCTGGTGGCATGTCTGTCTTTGGTCGAGCTTCGTTTACAACGAGGTCTCGTCCATCAACATTCTTACCATTCATAGCTGCAATAGCTGCATCAGCAGCCGCGTCTTCCATTTCAATGAAACCGAATCCTCGTGATCGGCCAGTCATCTTATCAACCATAACGATTGGATTAGATACTTCTCCGAATTCTGAGAACGCAGCTTTCAATGACTCAGTTGTCATGCCCCATGAAAGGTTACCAACGTAAATTTTCTTAATTGCCATTTATTTGTCTATTTGTGTGTAATTTTTAATCCCTAACGACCGTCTCGTGACCCTTGTGCAATTACCACAACCTAGGCTGGAGAGATTCAGGAACGGTGAAAGTATACCTTGGAAGTGATTGGAAGGCAATAGGTCTGTTTTTAAGCCATTCCAAGCTTGTGTTCGATTTTTGTCACTCTATTTTCGAGGTCTCGGTCGCTTAATTTTAGCGCCCTCAAGGAAGGGTTCAGCTCCGAAAGGTTCTCTTGAATTTGAGAAAGCTTCGAATCCACGCTACTTTTAAAAGTGTACATCTCGTCTTTAAATTCATACATCTCATCTTTGAACTCATTAAGATTAGTTGTCTGTTCCTTAAACCCCCTCTGTACCATCCCCGCTAAATTTTCAATTTCCTTTGCAAGATCTTCAATTTTCATTTTTAAGTTTTTTTAATATCACTTATAAATATCATCTGACTACATATATCTATGTGGAATATAATATCACCAGTATTATTACAGACAACTTCCAAAAGTTTTTAAATATGCTTTAAAAGTAGTCAATTTTTATAGCCTTTTTAAACTCCTTCATGTACTTTTGAGCAATTTTTTGCACCTTCTCAGTGCCTTCTTTTAGGATTTCGAGGACTTCTTTAGGATCTAATTTTTCTCTTCTCTCTCGGATTGGACCTATGACACTTTCTAGAACTTCGATTAATCGCTTCTTCACAGCAACATCACCTAATCCCCCTTTTCTGTAATGTGCTTTTAATTTTTCAACCTCTTCTTTATTTTCATCAAATATATCTAAGTACGTAAAGACTACGTTTCCATCAACCTGTCCTGGATCCTCTACTCGAACATGTTGCGGGTCTGTGTACATAGACATTACTTTTTTTTCAATCTCTGATTTTGAATCTGAAAGATTAATTGCATTATTTAAAGACTTGCTTGCCTTCGCGTTCCCATCAATACCGACAAGCCTAGAATTTTCCGACAAAATCGGCTTTACTCTTTCAAAAGTTTCTCCATACAAAGAATTAAATTTATCTGCAATTTCATTAACCTGTTCGATAATAGGAAGTTGATCTTCGCCAACTGGAATGGTATTAGCTTTGCAAAAAAGAATGTCTCCTGCTTGGCTCACAGGATATGAAAGAAATCCAGCTGGTACATCTTCTCCGTAACCCTTTTGATTCATTTCATTTTTAACTGTAGGGTTTCGCTTTAACCTTGCAACTGTCACAAGGTTTAAAAACATCACTGTTAATTCTGCAATTTCTGGAATTTGAGATTGGATAAAGAAAGTGGTCTTCTTTGGATCAAGTCCACAAGCCAAGTTGTCCATTGCGACTTCCATTACATTATCGTGGACTTTTTCTGGGGTGGCAAAGTTATCTGTCAGAGCTTGGATATCTGCAATCATATAAAATGCCTCGTCTGCTGATTCTTGGAGAGCGAGACGGTTTTTAATTGACCCTACATAGTGCCCGAGGTGAAGTCTGCCTGTTGGGCGATCGCCGGTTAGAACTTTAACTTTTTTCATGTACTTAATATTATCATATATTGAAATTTAGAGAAAAATATATAGCCACTAGACTTTTTATGATTTTGGAGTAAATTAAGTTAAACCTGTTCCTGAAACCAAAAAAATGAATACAAACATACCACCAGCACCCAAAGTGGGTTGGGGAATTCTTTCCCCTGACTCGCAAATCCAACCTGAAACTCAAGCTCTGATCGAGCAAATCCTGTCACTCACTGCGGGTCAAAGAGACGCACTTCTTGCTCGTGCGGTCAGTAGGTACCTCAACGTTGAAATGGAAATTGAAGAAGGACACGAACCAGACGCAGGTGATATGGTTCTTTGTTCCACCGCCCTATCAAACTTCCTCTTTGACATTGGAGGCAGAGCCTGAAACCAAAACTCAAAAACACCCTTATGACATTCAGATCTACCCCAAGTGGCGCCGCTGAATACAAGAGATGCCTGCATCTTTTCGCTATTATAAACAACAACGTGGACACCGGTGAACCCGTCCTTCTCCTGGGTTCAGAAGCTCAAGAGATGAATTTTGCAGCAAGACAAAAGTACTGTAAAGAAGCTGCTGCTGACAAACCCGGACGAAGCATGACCGAGTACAAAATCATCAAGAGGAAAATCCCCCTGGGACCTGAGAAACCATCGAAAAAATAAGGAACCACCCCGCCCCTCCACCAAGACCCCAACGTCTACAGGTGTAGGCGTGCGGGGTTTTTGTTTACCTCTCCCCAGTGGATTACCCTACTTCAAATCCTAGAATTTGAGATATAATGTACTAGTTACTTAAAAAAATAAAAATATGAACATATCAAAATTTACCAAACTGTTTGGAGTTATCATGCTAGTAGTTGGTGTCCTTGGATTCGTTCCAGCTTTATCATCAGGAGCTAATTTATTGGGGATTTTTGAAGTTGATTCACTTCACAACATTATTCACATTCTAACAGGAGTATTTGCACTTGCTTTTGCAAATTCTTCACCAAAAGGATTTTTCAAAGTATTTGGTATTGTCTACCTACTTGTAACTGTTGTAGGATTTGTACAAGGCAATACTGTATTTGGTCTTATCGCTGTTAACATGGCAGATAACCTATTACACCTTGTAATCTCAGTTGTGGCTTTGGGAATTGGTTTCAAAAATTCTTCTCAGGTTGCTTAGTTAAATTGTTTTAAAATAAAAATCCTCCTTAGTTTTAAGGGGGATTTTTATTTGTATGTTTTTAAACTACCTAGAAACAAACTTTTTTTGCTTCGCTATAAAAATGTACGCTGCAAAAAGACTCCATGAAAGTAAACCGATTACGAACAAAACAACTTTAAGGTTTAGTGACACTCCTGTTGAAGGCACCTGGCTTAGATATACTGATGAAGAATCAGTTGACGCACCTAGAACTCGCCCTTGATTGCTGTAGTTATACGCATTGTTGTTGTAAGTATATCCGTATGGATAACCGTTGTAATAACTACCATTATTGTACGTAGTGTATCCAGTATTATTATTGTTATTATAAGTATAACTACTCACCGTTACATACAAACTCGCGCATCCTCCATTTCCAGAAGTTGAACAAACATTTAAAGTTCCAGTTCCAGGAGCACTTCCGTAGACGTTCAAAACACTGCCGTTTACCAATGAAGAAATTGCTGTCGGATTTGAATTACTTGAAATGGTATATGAACCTGAGCCATAAATAGTCAC
>Ga0114969_10001546_pt1 | contig 19482 bp, 17 predicted proteins | sample M_130807_MF_Meta_FD_87316 | JGI IMG/M metagenome (GOLD analysis project Ga0114969, IMG submission 87316) | Freshwater microbial communities from Lake Montjoie, Canada to study carbon cycling - M_130807_MF_MetaG | ecosystem: Environmental > Aquatic > Freshwater > Lake | place: Lake Montjoie...
AAATATAAGTAAAAAAGTAAAAATTCGTAATTTACAAAAATTACAAAATGTATATAATAATAGTTTAATTGTAATTGATGAAGTTCATAATATTCGTATAACAGATGATAATGAAAATAAAAATGTAGCTAAAAATTTGACTTATTTAGTAAATGTGGTAGATAATTTAAGATTATTATTACTTTCAGCAACACCCATGTTTAATAGTTATAAAGAAATTATTTGGTTAATTAATTTGATGAACATGAATGATCGTAGAAGTATAATAGGAATTTCTGATATTTTTGATAAGAAAGGAAAATTTAAGAACAAAGCTGCGGAAGATTTATTTATTCAAAAAATTACAGGATATGTCTCTTATGTAAGAGGTGAAAATCCTTATACATTTCCATTTAGAGTTTATCCTGATCAATTTGCTGAAGAATATACAATTAGCGATGCTAATTATCCAAAATGTCAAATAAATGGAAAGCCAATTAAAACCCCAATAAACAAACTTAATTTATTTATAACTGCTATAGGCAAATATCAGGAACTAGGATATAAATATATTGTAGATCGTTTAAGAGCAAGACAATCTAGTTCAAAGGTGACAAGAACAGGTAAAACAAAAAATATGCCTAGTTTTAATAGTTTAAAATCATTTGGTTACACTGATTTAATGAATCCAATTGAGGCATTAAATATAGTATATCCTTTATTAGATAGAGAATTAGAAGAACTAACAGATGGAATAAAAGATATGGAGTGTCTAGAAGAAGAAGGTGATGATGATGATGATGATGAAAATGATTTAACACCTTCATCAAATAAACCAGAAATGGATAGTCCTGAAGAAATTGAAGAAATTTTAAAAGAAGGACCTAAACCTGAAAAAAATATAAAAAACCAAAGTTCCTTATCTAATTCAGAATTAGAATCAGAACTAACAATAACAGAAGGATTAGATGCGAATCCAGATTTATTTGATGAAGTATTTGACCAGGATATAAACATAAAAAAAATGAATTCAAACAAGGATAAAAGTATAAGTAAAAGCAAAAAACCAAATATTGATTTTGACATAGAAGAAGAAGAAAGTCCGTTGGTAATAGAAAACGCAAAAATAGTAGAAAAAAAACCAATTACTTCTTTTTCAGAATCAATTATTCCACAAGCTAAATCTAAATCAAGTGATAAAAATGTACATGTTATTGAAGGTGAAACTGAATCAAAAGAACCAACTGAAGCTAATCCTGTAAAAAAAACCTCTATAAGTGGTTTAAGTGATGTAAAATCTGAATCTAATTCTGGTGCGAAAGCACTAGAAGATTATTTAAGTTCATCAAAGTCTAAAGGCGGGAAACCATCTTCTAATACTTCGTCTAGTCCATCTCGTAAAAAATTATATATAAATCCTAAAGAACTAACAGGAACGGAAGGATTAAAACGAATAATGGATTATACCGATAGCAAAACTCCTGCTATAAAAGGTGGCTTTGAATATAAGAAAGGTGTACCACATATTTTTGAACCTGACCAAATAGGCAATTATAGCGCAAAAATTAAAAATGTATGCGATTCTATATATCATATTGATAAAGATACAGAGGAACCAGTAATAGCAGAAGGTATTATTTTAATTTATTCCGCTTATATTGATTCAGGTATATTGCCGATGGCTTTAGCATTAGAAGAAATGGGATTTACACAGTATAATAAAAAAGCCAAAACATTATTAAAAAGTCCACCAACTCCTGTAGATGTAACAACAATGCAACCACCAACTGATAAAAAGAAATTTAAACCAGCAAGATATGTAATGATAACAGGTGACCCACGTATATCTCCAGATAATGATGGAGATGTTAAAGCAATAACAAATGATGACAATATTTTTAAATTAGACGAAAAAGGTGAAAAAAAAGATATTAGCGGTGAAAAAATAAAAGTAGTATTAATATCTCAAGCAGGGTCCGAAGGATTGGATTTTAAAGCAATAAGACAAATACATATCTTAGAACCATGGTATAACATGAATCGTAATGAACAAATTATAGGTAGAGGTGTACGTAATTTTTCACATAAAGATTTACCATTTGAAAAAAGAAATGTTCAAATTTTCTTATATGGAACAATATTAAAAAATAAGTCAGAAGAAGCTGCGGATCTTTATGTTTACAGAATGGCTGAAATAAAAGCAGTAAAAATAGGAAAAGTTACTAGATTATTAAAAGAAACCGCGGTAGATTGTATAATAAATCATGAACAAACAAAATTTACACCAGACAATTTTAAAGATGATGTTACACAAGTTTTGTCAACCGGAAAAAAAATAGACGATTTTAAAATAGGAGATAAACCAAATACATCTAATTGTGATTATATGGATACATGTGAATTCAAATGTGTAAGTGTAATTAATTCAGAAAAAATTGAGGTTGAAGGTGAAATTATGTTAAATACAGATACATATAATGAGGCATATATGTTGGTAAATTCAGATAAAATAATTCAAAAAGTAAAAGCTTTAATGAAAGAACAATTCTTCTATAAAAAGAAAGAATTATTTGATTTAATTAGTATACAAAAAAAATATCCTGTAGAACAAATTTATGCTGCTTTAACACAAATAATCAATGATAATACAGAATACATTTTAGATAAATATGGAAGAACTGGATATTTAGTAAATATAGGTGATTATTATTTATTTCAACCAAGTGAACTCAATTTTAAAAATATATCTATGTATAATCGTTCGGTTCCTTTGGATTATAAACACAATATGATTAATTTTGAAATAAAAAACAGTGCTATAAAACCTGTTATAGATAAGCGTGGATTAAATGATAAACTAATGACTGAGTTTGTTGAAATTGAGGATTTTACAAAAGGAAAAGAAATATTAATATCGATGTATGCCAACTTTGTTATAACCTTTACAAAATCTTCAATTGATAGAGGAAATAAAAATTGGTATTATTTGTCTGCGATAGTCGTAAGAAATATGATTAAAGAAGGAATTGATAAAAAATTATTATTTAAATATATAATTGAACATATTGTAGATACATTAATGTTAGAAGAAAGAGTGGATTTGATGAATTTTATTTGGAATAATAAAAATTATAATACCATTATAACAGAACCAGGATTTAAACCTTTTGCCAATAATGTGCTAAAATATTTACAAACAAAAATAATTGAAATTGAAGGAAAAAATATAAAGGGAATGGTTATTTATGATGGTATTTCAAGTATAGAAAATTTGAGAATTTTTGTATTAACAGATAAAAAATGGTTACCAGCCGAACCAGAAGATAAAATAACACTGAGTGTTGAAATAGACGAAAGATATAAACTTAAGGGAAAAGATAAATTAAATCCATATGTAGGATTTATTGGATTTGAAAATTCAAAAAAATACATGGTATATAAAATAAAAGATACAACAAATGAACGCAGCACAGGATATCGTTGTGATCAATCTTCAAAAGAAAAGGTGATAGATGTTTTAAATCAAATAGAAGGATATGATAAGTTTTCGAATAAAACAACAAAAGATAGTGCGATCGAATTGTGTGTTAGACAAGAGATCACTTTAAGGGATAAAGAAAATAAAGAAAATAAAGAAAATAAAAAAGATGGTACAATTTGGTTTTTAGATACAGAAACTGCTATTTACAATGAGTTTGAAAAAAGAGATAAAAAATAAAATAAGAATAAAATTGAAAAATATTTAAATATTAATATGTATATTATTTAATAGAAATGGAAGAACAAATGGATAAACCAATTAAACCACGAAATACTCAATATAAACAAAAAGAAATAAGAACTGTTTACAGCTTATCTCAAATAACTAAAAAAATAGCATTACCAATAACTGCGATAGGACGCAATTTACAGCAAACAATAGAAGAAACAATAGCCGCCATGGTTGAAGGTCATTGCATTGTTGAAGGCTTTGTAAAACTAAAAAGTGTTCGTGTAATTACTTACTCAAGTGGAATTATAAAAGGTACAGAAGTAATATTTGATGTAGTATTTGAATGCGAAGTTTGTTTCCCTGTCGCAGGTATGTTATTCAATTGTCTTGCTAAAAATATTACAAAAGCAGGCATTAGAGCAGAAAGTGGAGATGAAATGCCGTCACCATTTGTGTTATTTGTAGCTCGTGATCACTACTATTCCAATGATTATTTCAATTCTATTGAAGAAAACGAAAAATTTGTAGCAAAGGTTATTGCGCAGCGATTTGAATTAAATGACAAATATGTTTCTATTATAGCAGAAATAGTTGCTCCCAAAAGAAAAGAGTTAAAAGCACCTTCAAAACCTCGTATAGATTTTGAAGAATAATAAATTTAAACAAATATAAAATATAAAATATAAAATATAAAATATATAAATTTAATGTTATTTTTTTAAATAATATTAAAAGCAATTTTTTTAATTATATAAAATGGAATACGATTTCAATAAAATAAATGGAATTAGAGAGACTATAGAGAACATGTCAAAATTTAACCAAATTGAAGTTTTAAGAATTTTAACAAGGCACAAAGATGTCAGAATTAATGAAAATAAGTACGGAATACATATAAACTTAACTGATATTAAATCAGTAATATTAGATGAATTGTTAGTTTATGTTAACTATATAACCAAACAGGAAATAGAATTAAACAATATTGAAAAGCAAAAGGAGACTTATAAGAATACATATTTTAAAGGATAATAAAGATATTTAAAGATATTTATACAATAATATAAATAGCATATGTATCACAACAATAAATACTTACAAAAAGATAATAAGCAAAAAGCTTTATTAGTTGACCAATTAAATGAACTAATAAAACCAGATGGGCTTTTAAATAAAAACATGTTTAATGGCAAAAATTTGCGACAATTTACAAAACATATGATAGATATTTCTTGTATTTCAAATGAAAAAAATAGTATCAGTACTATAAAACAAATAAAACAAATAAAAGAGAATGTAACTAGAGTATCAAAAGATACTATATATAAACCTTTGAAGAAAGACTCACTTTTTTGGTGTTTTTACATTTTGAAATATGGGTTTTCAAAATATGAAATGGAAGTAGGAAACCAACATTTTTTAATTGAAAAACAAGAAAAATTTAAATATATAGACGAGTTACGTAAACCAATCAACAAAGATTTATTAAAAATACATAAAATAAAACCATTAAGTTTACTAGAAGATGATTTAGCAAATCAAGACAAAATTTCTATTAAAACATTTTTTGCCTTATGTGTTATTGAAAATATAAATGTAATATTAATTGATAAACGCAAAATATATGAAGTTTTAACTACAGATGATCCTAAAATACATGTAATTCATAGAAATAGTATAACTTATGAACATTATATAGAACTGGATATTCCGGTAGATAAAATAAATATGTATAAAGAGACTTATTATAACATGTCTAATTTTGACACAAGTTTAAAAGCAATGTCCTCTTATAAAGTAGAAGAACTTCTAGAATTATGTAAAAAATTAGAGATAAATATTGATATTAAAGAAAAGAAAAAAATGTCAAAAAAAGATATTTATGAATTGTTAGTTCAACAGTTTTAAATGAAATAAAAAAATTGAATAATAATAATAATATAAAAATATGTATATTAATATATATAATCATGGAAACTAAAAATAAACCCACCTTAGCAGAAGCAAGACAAAAATTAGCAGAAGCAAGACAAAAAGCTGCTGAATATGATGCTCGTATGGCTGAAGAAAAAAAGAATAAACAAATACCAGATAAAAATGAAAAAGAAGCATCTTTTGAAAAAGATGTTAAATTACGGTCTTCTTCTTCAGTTGTTCCAATTAATAAAGAAAATGAAATGAAGTTAGAAGACATACAAAAAATAGATAAAGTGAAGACACAAAACTCTTCTGATCAATGGAGACCAAAAGGTGAAATGGATTGGAATGATTATAATTCAGATCTATACAATCCAGAAAAAAATCCCGAAGGTTGGTTTGAAGGCAATTTTAACAAAAGACCAACCAAAAAACCCGAAGAAATTATTGTAGCTGCCATAAGTGATATCAGTGATATAAAAGAAGGCGAAGAAAAAGAAGAAAAAGGAAGGAGAGAAAGAAGAAAGCCAGCCGATCCCAAAATTCAAATTGTAAAAATATCTGACCTTTTCTTAAAAGCAGAGCCAACCAAATATAGTGAAGTAGAAATGGAAGCGAAATTTGGAACTCGCGGCATTAAACGAATAACCAAAACAGATTATGATAATGTTATAAAAAAGATATATTCATCAGGGTTTAGAACTATTAATCCAGAAGGCACATATACACTAAAAATTCAACCAGAGTTTTTAGATATAAAAACAGGTACTTTTAAAATTTCCAGAGATTTTGATCGGTTTCGGGTTGAAATAAGAGGCATCAATAATATACAAGCGTATTGTAAAAATAATGATATCAAGAAATTAATTGATAATAAAATGGAAGCAGTTGCTTCTATCATGAAAAAAACGGATGTATTTATTAATGACGAACCAGTCCAATCAGCCGACTTTAATGATTTTAATTTCAGAGTAACTTATAAGAATGAAGAAAAGGTATCTGTAAATAGTAAAATTGGAAATGAATTATTATCTAATTGGGATAAATCTAAAAAACAATTTCGTTACATAAATCGTGTTACATATAATCATGTTGAATTGCCATTTATGATAGAGTTAAGCATTGTTCGCTCATCTACCAAGGATAATAAAGGAGAATTAATAAAAACATACAACATACTGGAGTCAAATGTTTTCAATAATCCAGAGACTTATGAGATAGAAATTGAAGTAAAACACCTTGCTTCTAAACAAAAATACAGAAATGCGGAAGGATTAGTAGCAGACCTTCAAAAAGTAGCTAAATTTGTGCTATGTGGACTACAAAAAACTAATTTTCCAGTTTCATATCCAGAACAAAAGCATATTATATCAAATTATATGAAAGTTATACATGGTAATGATGATAGTAAAAAGGAAAAAGAACAAGAATATGTGAGAGCATATCCAAATGATTTTATAGGACCAAGCTCAAAAACATTACAGATTAAAAATATTGCGACAGTAAACCCAGATATGGTAATACCAAATATTACAGTTCCATTTTCATATTGTGTAACAGATAAAGCAGATGGAGAAAGACATTTATTGTTTATTAATGACAAAGGTAAAATATACTTAATTAATATGCAAATGGAAGTAATTTTCACAGGCGCAAAAACAGAAGAGCAAAGATGTTTTAATTCTATACTTGATGGTGAATTAATAATACATGATAAAAATGGTGTATTTATAAATGTATTTGCTGCGTTTGATATTTACTTTGCGTTATCAACTGATTTAAGAGCTCGCCCATTTGTTGAAGTACCTCATAAAAATAAAAAAGTGTTTGAACAAAGTACTCGGTTAAGTGTTTTAAAAGAATTTATGAGTATATTGAAAGCAGATTCAGTACTAACAAATAAAGTAGAAACTGAAAAAAAAGGGATAAAGTCATTGTTGGCTTCATATAAAGAACGAAATGTAAGTAGAAGTCCTATGAAATTTATTTCTAAGAATTTCTATCCTTCATTTGAACAATCGCCAATTCAAAAACAAAAAAAGGAAGATGAGTCTGCTGCGGCAACTGAAGGAGTCAAATATAATATATTTGAGGGTTGTAATTTTATTCTACAAAGAATAGCAGATAACTTGTACGATTATAATACAGATGGACTAATATTTACTCCAACATTATTAGGTGTAGGAGGTAACAATATTTTGGAAGCAGGTCCTCTAAAAAAAATTAGATGGGATTATTCATTTAAATGGAAACCGCCAAAGTTCAATACAATAGATTTTCTAATTAGTACTAAAAAAGGCGCAGATGGTCAAGATATTACTACTCCTGTATTTGAAAATGGAATAAATGTGTTTCAAGCAACTCAATTTAATCAATTCAAAACATTGATTTTACAAGTAGGTTTTGATGAAAAGAAACATGGTTATATAAATCCATGTCAAGATGTATTAGATGAAAAAACGCAAGAAGAATCAAAAGAAGAAAATGAAGAAACTTATAGAAGAAAACAATTCTTTCCATCAGATCCATTTGATGCCAATGCTGGACTTTGTAATATAATGCTTGAATTAGATGGAAATGGAAATCCACAAATGTTTACTGAAGAGCGAGAGATAATCAATGATGAAACAGTTGTGGAATTTAGATATGATTTAACAAGAGAAGGTTTATGGAAGTGGGTACCATTGCGTGTAAGATATGACAAAACAACCGAGTTCAGAAATGGTAAAATTAGCTGTAATGATTATAATACAGCCAATGACAATTGGTATTCAATACATAATCCAATTACTGAAAGAATGATTGCGACTGGTCAAGATATTCCAGAAGAAATATTATCAGATGAAATTTATTACAATCGGGTTACAAGTGAAAAGCAAACAATGGGTCTACGTGATTTCCATAATTTATTTGTTAAAAAAATTCTTATCCGAAATGTATCCAGAAATGGTAACACATTGATTGATTTTGCTTGTGGACAAGGTGGAGACTTACCAAAATGGATTGCGGCTAATCTTTCATTTGTATTTGGCATTGATATTTCTAAAAATAATGTAGAAAATCGCATTAGCGGAGCATGCGCACGTTATCTATCTTTTAGAAAAGATTTTAAAAATATGCCTTATGCGTTGTTTGTTGTTGGAAATAGCGCATTAAATGTGCGTTCAGGTAAGGCAATGTCAACAGATAAAGCGACATCCATTACCCAAGCTATCTTTGGACAAAATGCTTTAGATAGTAACTTAGGACCAGCAGTTAAAAGACAATATGCGAAAGGTGAACCAGGATTTGATATATCATCATGTCAATTTGCCATACATTATATGTTTGAAAATAAACATACATTTTATAATTTTATGAGAAATGTGGCAGAATGTACTAAAGAAGGGGGGTATTTTATTGGTACATGTTATGATGGTAAAACTATTTTCAATAAATTAAGAACAAAAGCGCAAGGAGAAGGAGATGTAATATATCATAATGAGAAAAAGGTGTGGTCAATAACAAAGGATTATGATGCTGTATCTTATGAAGATAATATAACATCTTTGGGTTACAAAATTTCTGTATATCAAGAATCAATTAATCAAACTATTCCAGAGTTTTTGGTAAATTTTGATTTCTTAGTAGAAACAATGTCTAATTATGGGTTCAGATTGCTTCCAAGAGATGACGCAAAAAAGATCGGCCTACCAGAGGGCAGTGGCCTATTCATTGAAATGTACAATAAAATGATGGATGAGATTAAAAAATTTCCAAAGACAGAAAAAGAATATGGAATGGCTTCTTCTATGATGGATTATGAAAAAAGAATCTCGTTTTTAAATCGGTTCTTTGTTTTCCAAAAAATAGCAACTAGAAATGTAGAAAAACTAACAAAATCTATTTTGGAAAACGTACCTGATGAAATTGAATTTGAAGATAGACAAACAGAAAAGGCTCAAAAGGCAGTAGAAGAAACAGATAAAAAATTAAAACCGAAGGTTAAAAATTTAAAAAAGAAAATTGAACTTAGCGATGAAAAACCACCTGAGGTTAAACCTATTGTTGTAGAAGTTGATGTTGATGTTGAAGAGGTTGAAGTTAAAGAAAAACATGTTTTGGAAAAGAAAAAGGACACAAAAGCTAAAAAAACAAAGAAAAGTGATGAAACTGAATCAGTAAGTAAAAAGAAAACTAAAAAGAAATTACAAGGAGATATTAATATTGAAGAAGAATAAATAAAAATAAAAATATAAATATGATTATAATTATAAAAAAGATATAAATAATTACAACTAATATATATTAATAATGAATTATTATATATTACCAAAAAATAATTTAAATATAGATATTTTTTTATCGTTAAATTTTGAACAAATCAAACCAGTAATCTCGTATAGTTTAATTTATCATTTAAATGATACTTATACAAATTTATTGAAATTAGAAGAACAAATAGAACTAACAAATATAAATAGAATAAGCATTGAATATATTAATAAAATTGTAAATCCATTTGAATTTATTCATACAAATGTTCCTGGAACTATTTTATCGGTTAGTAAAGTAAAACCCGAGTCCAGTTTATTTTTTGATTTAATGGAAATTTTTCAAATGTGTTATATTACAGATTTTTTATCGAATAAACTCAAAATAAATATAGCTAATTTTACACCAAATTTTACTTCATCAAATTATTTATTAAATATGTTAAGAGAAGAAAACGAAGACACAATGATTAATGAATTTTTTGATTATGATATTTTATGCGAAAAATATATAAAAAACATGATACCAATAAAAATAGATTTATTAATTTTTGAATTTAAAGACGAAGATTATATTGATATTAATCAATACATAAAAAATGTATTATTAACATTTTATATAATTGTAAAATACCAATCTAATAATGGAATATGTATTATAAAATTAGATAATATATTTTATAAAGTAATTATTGATATTATTTTATTATTAACTGGCATTTATGAAAAAGTGTACTTAATTAAGCCGACAATTAGTAAAATAACAAAAGGAGAACGTTACATTATTTGCAGCAATTTAAATTCTGAATTGGTAAACAAAACAAATATACTTGAACAATTAGAAAAAAAACTAAAAGATTATTTATTAAATAATTTATTTAATTCTAATCAAAATATTCATTCTTTTTTGAAAAATGAAATTCCATATTATTTTTTGAATAAAATAGAAGAATCAAATGCGGTAATCGGACAACAACAACTAGAATCTTATAACCAAATAATTAATATTTTTAAGAATAAAAATAAAGAAGAAAAAATAGAAAGTTTAAAGCGTAGTCATATACAAAAATGTATTCAATGGTGTGAAAAAAACCAAATACCTCATAATAAATTTACTGATAAAATTAACATGTTTTTAAATACAAAACGAGAAGAAAGTTTGAAACTATTGGAAATTAACTCTAGCATTTAATGGTATAAACCTTTAATTTTAAGGCAATGTTGAACCTATATAATTACCCGCAGAATGTTGATGTACACTAACAAATGTTTTGCTAGAATCTCCTGTTTTTCTAGAACATATTTTTTTATTTTGATGTTGACCTTGAAAGAAAAATGGATTTCCAGAATAAGTTGAAACTTGGCAAGCGGGTGTTTTGAATTTATAAATAAATGGAACATTTACAGGATCTCCACTTGTTAGCTGTGCTGCTAAATTGGCTCCTTTTAATTTTCTAACTCCAGCTGCCGCAGTGCTAATTGTGTCTACATTGAGTTTCAAAATGCGAGTACTACTAGAAACCCCTCCTTGTTTCGCAAATTGTGGATTATTTGGTTTATAAAAAACTTGAGCACAACCTTTTGGGTTGCTAGGACCTGAAACAACTGACCCATTGTAAGGATCTGCTGCTAATTGATACATATATTCAATTACTAATTTATACTGTTCAACACTTAAAATTTCTTGCAATAAATCAATAAATGCCTGAACATGTAATCCAAGTAATGACATATATACTTCTTGTGTTATATAACCGGCTTCTAATAAAGATTTAGATAATTCATTAATAAACGCAATTTCTACTGCTGTTTCTACAGTAAAATTAGGATTACATTGTGCGACATAATAATTAACAATAGAAAGAGGGCCGCCGGGTTTAGAGTATTCAAGTATTTTAGCGGTTACAAAAGGATATTTAAGAAACATATCAAGTATATGTTGATCAATTGGTCCACGTACAAAATTAAATTGTCGTTGTTGAAATGTTTGGCAACGATTATATAAATACATATCAGTTGTTTGGTAATAATTTTTCTTTACATTTGTATTTGCTCCTAATACACGCTGTCTTGCTTTTCTTTGTTGGTTGCAGCATAGAAGCGGATTTGTCACATTAGGTTGAGGTTTTTCTGTCAAATTATTAATAGGATACCAACTAGATACTCCACCAACACCTTGACAATTTGTACATTCATTATCTATTGTGTTAGTTTCAGGCAATTCAGAATCAGGTTTATTATCTTTTACAATATAAGATCCTGGCATGTCATTTAATTGTGAAATTAAACCCGTACCACCATTACCTCCACCAAGCGAAGATCCTAGAGAAGATTTAACCGCTCTATTTATATTATAATCAATTAAACTTTGCTCAATATATTGACCAGGCTTTAAAGGGTCTTCTATAAGAACATTTACAGGTATAACAGTACCCTTTCTGTAATGTTTAATAGGACGAGGTAGACCAAATCCAGTAGGAAATACATTGCCTGGATCATTATTTGTTAATGGCCTAATATGGGTAGATGTTACAGTAACAGGGTTACTAAAAATACCACTGCCTTTCCATGTTTTATATCCACCTTGCGGTAATCTATTATTCCATGAATTCATACCTTGAGGATAAAATGCTGAAGACATTATAAATTATAAAAAGAAAATAAATGTTAGTATATATATAATAATGTTAATAAAAATACTAATAATATTTTTTATATTTTTAATAGGATATCAATTATTTTTAGCGCTTATGAAAAGAGATACTTTAGTTGAAGGATTAGAAAACGAATCAACTACTGAATATAAACCTTATAATACGAATGATCCGAATAATCCAAATAGTGCTTTAATATTGGCTCAACAAAATGCGGGAAATATAGAAGTTATAAAAGGTCGTATAGATGGATTAGATGGACAAAAAGGTAGACTAGATACTATACAGCAAAATATAGATTCTATGCAGACCCAAATAGATGCTTTAGTTCAACAACAGGCAGATTATGCGAATGATTTAGCTGGCTCAGAACCTTTAACAATTACAGGAACAGATGAAGCCGCAGATGAAGAAGAAATATAAACAAATAAATAAGTTTTTAATAATTATATATTTATATAAAGTAAATATATAATGGCAAACGTATTTAAAGAATCATTAGGTAATGGAAAATCATCGTTATTAGGACCAGACTATCCTTATTATAAATATATTAAAGCACCATCTGATATTGGCATGTCAGATAAAGGAAGTTTAAAACAAATGGGAAAAAATATTGATGGATTAATTGATTACGTAGAGGTGTTAGTTTCTGGTAAATCAAAAGCGTCAACTACAGGACAACCTTTAGGCAACAAATTTTTTTTAAAGACAGGAGGAAAATGTATGGATACTTCTACAGAACAAGAAGTTGATAGATATATTTATATCAATAATGTACCAATGGGTAATATTCCATTTTTATCATCCGGTGTAGGTGTTAATTTTTCTGAATTTAGAGGATTAATACCTGGTACAATAAGTAATTTAAACGCATTTAATCCAATGGCATTAATGCGTGGTTTTTTAGAAGGTTCTAAACCTGATTGTCAAGAAATTACAATGCAAACCATTGATATTTATAATAATAAATCAACTGAAAGTCATTTTGTTACTACAGTTGATATAAAAAGTATGGATCCATGTGCTTTTTTAGATAAAAAAAATCCAAATACAGGTGCTAAATGTAAAGAAACATTTTCTAATATGAAAAATCAACTTAATGTAAATAATTATGAATGTGTTGATCAACATTTTAAAATACCCGATGATCCAATTGTTCAAGCATATTTTGCTTCGCTTGGGTTATTTGGCATTTATATTATATACAAGTTAATGATTAAAACTGATTTGTTACCTACACCTTAATTTATTTTTTGTAACGTCGGCTTTTACGACCTTTACGACTTTTTCTTGATTTCTTTCGTCTTCTTCCTCCCCAAACTTGATACCAAGGTTTTTCAGCTTCGGGTGCTCCAGGCACTCCGGTGGCATCTGTCTGTTTTTTTGAACCGAAAAAATTAGTAACACTACCAAAAAATCCAGGACTTGAGTCTTGTTGTTGTTGTTGCGCCATGGGTACTTGTTGTTGTTGTTGTGCCATGGGTACTTGTTGTTGTTGTTGTTGTGCCATGGGTGCTTGTTGTTGTTGTTGTTGTGCCATGGGTGCTTGTTGTTGTTGTTGTGCCATGGGTGCTTGTTGTTGTTGTTGCGAATAATCAGTTTGTTGCTCCATGGGTGCTTCAGGATAATTGCCACCTCTTTTATTTCTTCTACTTCTTCTACTTTGTCTAACCATTTATATTATAATATAAGAAATAATATAAATATTATTATAAATAATATATTTAACGGTTCATCACCATTTTAAAAGCCTCAAAACCTGCTAAAGCACCAGCAACTTGAGCAATAATATAAGGAATTAGATCAGCCCGAGACATTTTGCCAGCGTACATCATAACAATAGAAACAGCTGGATTATACGCAGCACCGCTGATAGGACCACCTAGCATAATAGCCAGAGCCAACGCAGCACCAATGGCTAGAAAATTTCCTGTAGCAAAAATCACAAAAACAAGAAACATAGTTCCTAAAAACTCAACAATATATTTGTTCATTTTATATATTATACCTTAGAAAAAAGAAAAAATTGAAAAATATTTTGTAAGAAGAAATCAAAATATTACTAAACATAACATAATATAAAATGTCTAAACCTATTAATATTTGCGCAAAATGCTCACAGTCTATGGTTCATCTTGTTAATTTTGATATATATTTATGTTACACATGTGCTGCCAACGCTGAAAAAGAAATGATTGATGAGCAATTCTTTGAAATAAATTCTCACCCTATAAAACTGAGTCGTTGCTGTTGTATTAACCCTCCGGAACCAGATGAAGACGAAGATGAAGATGAAGAATTAATTATACCTACAATAAAAAGAAGCACTGCGATAGATAATTGTAGAGATGATCCTCTTATATTAAAAAAAAATGATGACTTATATGTTTTGAATGGCTTAACAAAAGAGATCTGGAGTTCTATTACGTTTAATCCTGTTCCAAATTACCGATATAACGAAATAACGAAGCTCATTGAAAAAATTGATCCAACTATTGAAGAAGAAGACCGTCGCTTAATTGTATTACTGAGAAATCCAAATGCGATCTTGGAAGAAGATTATGAAAAAATATAAATTAAGTTTAAATTTTATAAAATAATATATTTAACAAAACAACTTCTCCGAAGTGAAGAAAAATATAAAAATCATTTTTTAATATGTTTGTCTAGGAATAGATCCGTAACCGTTGATTCCAGACTGTGTTAAACTATAATTATAAATAGACCCTTTCTTTTTTGGCGCCGAACATCCACCTGATCTTGCGCGCTGTAATGCGGACCTAGTTCCACTAGGATAATAATTTTTTGTTGAAATTGGCGCATTTAATGGCAAACCGACCTTGTAAGCTGATTTACCGACCGCAATACTTTTTTTAATATCTGTATACATAGATGATGGTTTAGGTTGAATATAATTAACATGTGTTGAAACAGCAACTTGTCTTTGAGAAGAATGTATAACTTTATTAACAGGTGCCGATAATTTACCTAAAGCATCTTGTATGGCTTTTTGTTGAGAAGTTAACGCTGTTGCTCTTAAATATTGACTTCTAGCATTTGTATTCATTTCGGCATAAACTGGTTCTTGAGAAGGATAAAATTGTGGTGGTGTTGGTCTTTGTCCTGCTAATGTTCCGTAACTATGATATGCCATGGAAAAAGGATATTTGTTAGTTGTTAAAGGACCTGTTACTGGCGCATTTACAAATCCTTGAAATGTTTGAGAACCAATTGATGTTGAAATGCCATACGGAGTTGTCATTTAATATATAATACGAAAATATAATATATATTAAACCGATTCTTCTATAAAAAAATTAATTGTAATATTGTTCTTTATAAGGATTATAATGATGAACTGGCTCATTGAAACCATAATAATAACGATGAGCTGGCTCATGAACAACCACTGTTTTAGAACTGGTTTTTCCATATGATACGGGTGAATTGGTAATATGCTTAATTAACATAACAGTCACTATAACAATGCTGGCAATAATAAGCGCTTTTTTAACTTCAGGTTCCATTTTATATAATTTGTTAAGATTATATTAATTTTTAAATTTTAAATAAAATCTTCTAATTTATCATTTTTATATAAGAATAAATAGCATCCACTTTCTCGGCATTTCAAACGAGCATCAATTGAAAATTTCGCAGGTACATTCATTGAAATTTTTGTGTTCGCATCTTCTAAAACTTGCTTAAATTTATTTATTTTGGTATCATCTATTTTATATTTGTCATAAATTATATCTAACAAATCTATGAATTTATGTCTATTTGTATTTCCAATTATAGGATTTGCGCTTGAAGAAAAGTGTTTTTTGTACCGTATTTGCCATTCATTTGCGATTGCTTCTATTATATCTCTTTTTTCTTTCGCAACATCTCGAATATAAATATCTGGAACCGCTTGGCTTTTATTAAGTGTTTTGAAAATTTCTATTAAATCTCCTAAAATCGCATTAAATCGTATATTAACTAACAAATATTGATTATATATCCAGTGTGCGTCACTATTTGATCCAAATTCAAAATCGCCCTGATACGATGGTGTTATAAAATCTAACGGTTTTGCCTTTGAATTTTCTGTTTGAATTAATTTTAACGCAGTTAATCGGTGAATTCCATCTAATACTTCAAATGTGTCTGATTGGTTTTTATAAGTAAGATATACCATGGTGTCAATTGGTTTTTTGGAGTTGTACATATATCGCGCAATATCTGGACATCTTGCCATGTCAGGTGGTCTATTGTAGCTCCAATTATTAATTTGCGCATTTAAAATGTCGCTTATTTTTATTTTAAGAAGCAAATGATTATCGGAAAACGCATGTATTACTTCCGACTCGGAGCCAAAATGATGATTTATAATGGAAGAAATTAAATGTACAGGAATGAATTCACTTGTTTTGTAAGGATCTCTTAAAGTTTTGTAATCTATTTTGAAGGGTTCAGAATGTTCTTCAACAAATTCAATTAACACATTTGATTTTGCCTTGGGAGATTTAAAGAATTTTGTAATAGTAGATTGAGATGTTTGTTCCATATTTCATATATATGTTTTAATAACTTTAATATATTTATTTAAATCATTTTCTAGATTTTTTATATTTTCTAGATTTTTTATATTTTCTAGATCTTAACCATTTTTAAGTGCGTTTTACGTTATAGTCATTAATATTTAATACTATGTTTAATTATTGAATTTTGATAATAATATTTTTTTAATATTTCAGCCCATCCTACAGAACGATGTTTTCCATGATTACAAAAGAATGATATTTCTGTTGAGTTATTTGTTTCTATTTCTTCTATTATTTTTTGTAGTAATTCAGCAAATAATGGATGTTGAATTATTGAATTTTGAATTTCTGCATCTCTACCATCAAATAGTCTTACATCTTTTATATCTGTTTTGGTTGTGAATTTTGTTAGGTCAAATGAAATTTCACATTTTGGTTCAGTATGTCTCAAAATACCCCAAGAATAAATTATTAATTTTTTATTTTTATCATATATAATATCTTTTATTGAATCCAATAATATTTTATTGTAATCAAAATCATTATCTATTTTAGTTTCTTGTTCGAACCCATCATATGCAATATCATTTTCATAAAAATCATAAATTAATTTTATTTTTTTGGAAGAATGCATTTTATTTATATTTTATTTATATTATACATTTAATTCATAATCAATTTTTTATTCAATTTTTTATAAATTCAACTAAATTTTTGAAAATGATAAAAATAATCTTTAGACCGTGCAATAATTTCACAACAATTTCCATCATCTCTTATTACAATAAAATCCTCAAATTCTTTTATATTTTCAGGAAGATAAAAAGTAAAAAATGGATATTCTTGTAAAAAATGTTCTTCTAATAAATTCAACATTCTTATAATATTTTCTATTTTGTTGGCTTCATGAAACATATGTAATTTATGTGTTCTAAAATTATAAACATTCTCAATACAATTAAACTTAAAATTAAATCCAAAGTTTCCAAATTTAAAATTATTATGATTGTTATTAGTAAATTTTTTTATAATATTTTTTTTATTAAATTTACATTTATATTCTTCTGTATCAAGATAATTACACAAATCACATCTTTTTTGATATTCACATATACAATCTTTTGGTTTTGTATAATCAAATAATTTTTCTAATGTTAAACAATTTGTTTCACATATTTTTTTATAACGTATTTTCATATCGCCAACATTACCTATATTTGTTAAATATTTTTCAAGAGGCATTAATTTTGGAAGATAATATTGTCCACTAAATCCCATTTTATTGTTTGGAAACCCATAAGAAGATGCAAAACATACATCCCATGTATCAATATTCCATAATATATTGTAAATATTTTTACCATTTTTACTTTTAATGTTATTTTCAGATAATTTTATTATTTTGTTTTTTTCTTCTTCATAAATTTCTTCAAAAAATATCATTTCAAAAATAAAATCTTCATTTTCTTTTATTTTATTCATATAAAATATTATATATTTATATTTAAATATATTTTTTGATTAATAAAAAATTGATTTATTAATATAATATAAAACGAATAACACAATATATATATATAAAATGAATAACACTGTAATAAATAACACTACAATCAATTTATTGCCTTTGGATGTTTACGATACTCCTTGGTTAAGATTTGATAAAAAAACCATCCCAAAAAAAATTTGTGGTAAATGGGCACTATATTTTAACGACAAATCATTAATGAATGAAGTTTGGAAGGTAGCAATAAAATCTTTAATGGAAGACAAATTATACGGAGTACAACGTTTAGCATGTTCTACAAATTATGTAGGAAAATCAGGTCGTATTTGCACTATTGGCACGTTAACATTTGCTTGTGATGTTTCACCGGATGAAGAGAATGAAGAAATTATTATGAATGTAGGAAAAAATATTTTAGAAATATTTAATTATGATGAGCGACAAACCGTTTATTATAAATCAGATGAATCTACTTTTTTTAAAAAAGAATTCACAATTCCAACTTCAACACATTATACCTATAAATTATATAATCATTTATACATAAAAAAGGGTTGAAAATATAATGGGTGAGAATGCGCATTAGGTTGGAACATTTGTTTTATTTATTTAACAAATATTTAATATATGAATTATATTTGTTAAATAATACTTAAAAATATAATTATATATAAGCAATAATGCTAATTATAGTAACATATATTAATCAAGATTTTAATGAATATGATTCATTCGATAAAATTCCGGATTTTAATTTAGTATCTAAAATTAATTGTTCTGATAATAAATTAACGTTTCTACCTGATAATATGAATTTTCCTAATTTACAAGAATTTTATTGTCATGACAATAAATTAACATCATTACCTGATAATATGAATTTTCCTAATTTACAAGATTTACATTGTGATAGTAATCAATTAACAGC
>Ga0114969_10001549_pt1 | contig 19460 bp, 14 predicted proteins | sample M_130807_MF_Meta_FD_87316 | JGI IMG/M metagenome (GOLD analysis project Ga0114969, IMG submission 87316) | Freshwater microbial communities from Lake Montjoie, Canada to study carbon cycling - M_130807_MF_MetaG | ecosystem: Environmental > Aquatic > Freshwater > Lake | place: Lake Montjoie...
CCCGGGGTGGCTGTTTCCCGGGACCTCGCAACTCGAACCCGGGGCCGCGCCGCCGTCGGCCGACGACCGGGACGCGCGGCCTCTGCTCGACTCGCTCGACCCGCTGTCCTGGCGGCGCGCGGGGGCGGCGATCCTGGACTTCGAGCCCGACCTGGTCGTCTTCCAGCGCTGGCACCCCTTCTTCCAGGCGGCGTTCGCGACCGTCGCAAGGATCGCGCGGCGGAGCGGCGCCCTGGTCGCCTGGATGGTCCACAACGCCGAGCCACACGAGGGTGCGCCTTTTCCGAGGGCTCTCGCGACCCTGGGCATGCAGTCCGGCGACTCGTTCCTGGTGCACGCGGCGAGCGAGGCCGATCGCCTCGCGGCGATCGGGGTCACGGTACCCGCCACGGTCCTGCGTCATCCCGTGCCGAAGCGTGTGGTCGTCCGACGCGAACGTGCGGAGGCGCGTCGTGGGCTCTCCGTACCCGAGGAGGAAACGCTCTTTCTCTTCTTCGGCTACGTACGTCCCTACAAGGGTGTCGACCTGCTCCTCGATGCGCTGTCGCGACTCGAAGCCGCAGGCCCGCCGTGGCGCGCGATCGTCGCCGGCGAGTGGTACGTGGATCGCGCCTCCGCGGATGCGCGTGTCGCCCGGCCGCCGCTCGCGGGCCGAGTGCACATCGTCGACCGCTACGTTCCCGACGACGAGGCGGCGGCCCTGTTCGCCGCCTGCGACGTCGTCGTGCTTCCCTATCGCGACGCGACGCAGTCGGGGGTGGTGCCGCTCGCATGGGCGCACGGTCGTCCCGTCGTGACCACGGCGGTCGGCGGCTTGCCCGACGCGGTGGAGGACGGCGCGACGGGGTTGCTCGTCGCGCCGGGTGACCCGGCCGCTTTGGCGGAAGCGCTCGAGCGGATCCGGCGCGGCTTCCCCTTCGATCCCGTCCGCATCTCCGACGCAGTCGCCCGGGCGGACTGGGCGGGATTCATCGCCGCCATGGAGAGCCTCGTCGCGACTCGACCGCGACCCGTGGATCGCACGTCCGGCAAGAGTTAGTAGAAAGGGGAAGCGGGTCGTCGGCGTCGATTGGCCGACATGAAACCCCACGCCGCCGTCATTCTTCTCGCCATGGGCCTCCTGCTCGGAGTGCCCCTGGAATCCTCCCAAGCCCATGCAGCGTCGCTCTCCGCGCCCGAGGCCCTCGGCGAGTGCACCGTCGGGCCGGCCAAGCTCTGCCTGCTCGATCGCTTCGAGGTGTCGGTCCGCTACCGCCTCGGCCTCGGGGATCCGACCCACTCCGCGTTGGTCGTCCCCGGTTCGACCCGGGGCCGGGAGTCGGGGCTCTTCCATTTCAGCGAATTCGGCGCCTCGAACTGGGAGATCGTCGCCAAGGCCGTCGACCTCTGCGGTAGCGCGAACCCCATCTTCGCCCTGCTCGTCGGGGCCGCGAGCGACCGGGAATACCAGGTCATCATCCGCGACGTCCTGACCGGTGACACCAAGACCTTCGACAACCCGGAGGGGAATCGCCCCATCCTGTTCCGGACGGCGTTCGCGACCTGCGATCCGGCGAAGAGCGCCGCCACCGAGGAGCGGGTCGACCTAGAGGTGCTGGCGGCCGAACAGGATCTCGCGGAGGCCGAACAGGATCTCGCACGGAGTCTTTCGGAGACGGCGGCCGGCGATGCTGCATCGGTCGAGCAGCCCGGCGGGCAAGCGACGGCGGCTGACTGTGTGACTTCGGACGAACGGCTGTGCCTCCTCGGTGGCCGGTTCTCGGTAGTGATGGATTACCGCCTGGGCGCCTCGGAATCGTATCGCCGGGCCAGGGTGGTGGGTGATCCCGTGGCCTCCGGCTCGGGGCTGTTCTACTTTCCGGAATTCGGCCCCTCGAACTGGGAGATGATGATCAAGGCGGCCGACCTGTGTGAGGCCGAGAACTTCTTTACGGTCCTCGCGACGGCCGCGAGCGATCGGGACTTCGCCCTCACGGTGACGGACACCGTCTCGGGCGCTGTGCGATCCTACCTCAACGCGCAGGGCAATTTCCCGCGGTTGTTCCGCGGGGCCTTCGCGCCCTGCGCCCCCGCGACGCCGACACCGCCGCCGGCGGTGACGCCGACCCCCGCCGTGACACCGACGCCGGTTGCGACGCCGACACCCCCCGTGACACCGACGCCGGTTGCGACGCCGTCACCAGCGTCGACGCCGACGCCGACACCTGCCGCGACGGCGACGCCGGTGGCGACGCGTACACCCGCTGTGACGCCGTCACCAGCGCCAACGGCGACGGCGACGCCGGTTCCCCCGGAGCCGCCCACCAGTTCCGAATGCCGCAACGGGCCGGGCGACCTGGCCAACGACTGCTCGGGTTTCCGGTATGTGTTCGAATCCGACTCGGAGGATTCCTACAGCCTGGAGAGCGACGGCCTGCGCGTGAAGGTCTGCAGGATCGGCGTCGCGGGCGGCCTTTGCTACTCCGGTCGCGTCACCGGCGAGCGGACCTTCGACCTGACCGCGGCCGAGACGATCGCCGGAGCCTGCGGCCCCGGCAACATGCCCTGTCCCGACCCGGGATCGGCCGGCCGGCTGTCCAACGACGGAAGCCAACTCGTCTTCGAAGTCGGGCTGGTGGGACTGCGCTTCGACTTCGCCGGGATATTCGTCGAGACCCCGGCTCCGCCCGCCGGCGAGTGACTGGCCGGTCAGCCCTAGCAAGCCTGCAACTCGCCCCTGAACACAACCCATTCGGCTCGCCTGTCGGCACACGACGGCGCCGAGCCCGGAGGAGCGCATCATGGTCCGCAGCATCCTGCATCGAGCAGTCTTTTTCGTCATGGTTGCAGTCGCCTCGACACCGCTCCCGGTCTGCGGTGCCGAGGTCGGGGGCCAGCCCGACGCGGCGTCCAGCCCCGACGGGAGCGCCAACGCGGCGCGCGACTACGTACGCGAGCGCGTCGCCGAGGTGACCCTCCGTGCGTCCCGGTCGACCCCTGCAGCCGCTTCCGCCATCGACCCGCGCATCGTCGGTGGCGTCCCGGCGCCGCCCGATTCGAACCCCTTCCAAGTCGGCCTTCTGATCAAGGCCCGTCCCGACGATTTCCTGGCCCAGTACTGCGCGGGTACGCTGGTCAAGAAGCGATTCGTGGTGACGGCCGCCCATTGCAGCGACTTCGTCTTGGAGAGCGAGGTGCAGGTCCTCGCGCACACGCAGTGGCTCGACGGCAGCGGTGACCGACACGACGTGAAACGCATCACGATCCACCCTGCGTGGAACCCCGAGACCTTCGACAACGACATCGCGGTCTGGGAACTCGCGACGCCGGTGCTCGACATCCGACCGGCCAGGATCGGGCGGCTCGACCCCCCGGCCGGCACCGAGCTCCTGGCGACGGGTTGGGGCGCGACGGAATTCGGGTTTCCGTTGCAGCTCATGGAGGTGCGGGTACCGCTCGTCGATCGCACCGACTGCAACGACGCCGACTCCTACGCCGGCTCGATCACCGCCAACATGATATGCGCCGGGCTGCGCGAGGGCGGCAAGGACACCTGCCAGGGCGATTCGGGCGGACCTCTGGTGCAAACGCGGTCGAACGGTCACCCGCGCCTGGTCGGCATTACGAGTTGGGGCAATGGATGTGCCCTTCCGAGTTTCTACGGGGTCTATACCCGCGTGTCGCGTTACACCGCTTTCGTCGAGTCGGTGATCCACTTCCGGTTCAACCCGTGAAGCAGGTCCTGACCCGTCGACCCGTCGACCCGTCGGCCGGGCGCGGGCGGACGACGCAAGCCGGCCGGGCGCGGGCGGTCCGGGCGGTCCGGCCGGGCCGGCCTGGGGACTCCGCCTCGCTCGCCGCACGGCCGAGAACGTCGTCGTCCGTGGCCGTGGGCCGCGGGCTTCTGTTAGACGAACCGCGTGCGCATCGCCTTCGTCGTGCACGGCTACCCGCCGGATGAGTCAGCCGGTGTCGAGCTGGTGGCGTGGGAGCAGGCCCATGCACTCGCCGAGCGCGGCCACGCGATCGCCGTCTTCGCCCGGTCCTACGCCGGCGATCCGCATCCGCGTTGCGAGGCCGACGGCACGGTAGCGGTCTGGCGTGTGGGCGCACCCGCGGGTGCGATCGCCGACTTCGCCTCGACGTGGGACAACCACGTCTTCGACGCGGCCTTCGGCCGCTTCCTCGACGAGACCCGGCCCGAGGTCGTGCACTTCCAGCACACCGTGATGCTCTCTCCGAACCTGGTCGAGGTCGCGCGTCGGCGCGGCCTCCCCACGGTCCTGACGCTGCACGACGCTTGGCACCTGTGCCAGCGGCTCTACCTGCTCGATCGCGACGGCCGACGCTGCCCCGGCCCCGACGAGGGGGCGCGCTGCGAGGAGTGCCTCGCGGATCTCGGCGGTCGTAGCGTGGCGCGCGCCCGCTTCGACTTCATGGCGCGTAGCCTCGACGCGATCGACCTGCTGCTCGCGCCGTCGCACGCCGTCGCGGCGCGCCACGAGGCACAGTGGCCCTTCCTCGCGGGGCGGATCGCCGTCGCCGACCCCGGGCTGCCCGGCGCACCGGGGCCCGTCGAGCCGCTGGTCGCCCGGACCCTCGGCCAGGGCCGCCCGGGCGACCCGCTCCGATTGCTCTTCGCCGGCACCTGGCTGCCGCACAAGGGACTCGACCTGCTCGTGCGCTCGGTGGGGCGCCTCGACCCGGCGCGCTTCACCCTCGCGATCCACGGCGCGGGCGTCGCCGGCCGCGAGTCCTTCGTCGAGGATCTGCGCGGCGCGAGCCAAGGCCTGCCGGTCGAGTGGCGCGGGACCTATCCGCCAGAGCGGCTCGGCGAAGTCCTTGCGGCCGCCGACGTCCTCGTGCTGCCGTCGCGCTGCGACGAGTCGTATTCGCGCATCGTGCGCGAGGCTCGCTCGGCCGGACTCGCGGTGGTGGCGCCGTCGACCGGCGGCCCCGGCGAGGCGCTGCGCGACGACGTCGACGCGTTGCTGGTCGAACCAGGATCGCAGGAAGCCTTGGACCAGGCGCTTGCTCGCCTTCTCGACGACCCCTCGCTGGTGCGGCGGCTCGCCTCGGCGCCGGCGCGCTGGCCCACCGTCGCCGAGGCGGCGGCTCGCCTCGAGGAGGAGTATCTCGGCCTCGTCGCGCGGGCGGCGGAGCGCGCCGCGAACGCCCCGGTCGGAACGATCGAAGGCGGGCCCCGGCACGGGCCGGCGGTGAGCATAGTCTACGTCACCAAGAACGGTGCCGACTTCCTCGACGCATCGCTCGCGGCGGTGCGACGCCAGCGCGGTGCCTTCGACCTTCTCGAGATCGTCGCGGTGGACTCGGGCTCGTCGGATGCGACGCCTGCGATCCTAGAGCGTCACGGTGCGCGCCTGCTGCGTATTACGCCGCAGGAGTTCGGCCACGGCCGCACCCGCAACCTCGGCGCGCGCGCCGTGCGCGGCGACGTCATCGTCTTTCTCACACAGGATGCGGAGCCGGCCGATGAGGTCTGGCTCGACCGGCTGGTCGCGCCGTTTGCGGACGACCCGATGATCGCCGGCACCTGGAGCCGCCACGTGCCGCGGCCGGGCTGCCACCCGATGGAGAGTCGGCGGGTGGAGGAGTTCCCGCTCTTCCGCGAAGGCGCGCTCGTCGTCTCGTCGCTGCGCCGCGGCGCGGTCGACCGGCACGGACCGGAGATGGCGGTGTGGTTCTCGAACAACGCCTCGGCGATCCGGCGTGGGATCCTCGAGCGCTTTCCCTTTCCCGAGGTGGAATTCGCCGAGGACCAGGCCTGGGCGCGGCAGGTTCTCGAAGCCGGCTTCCGGACTGCGCTCGCGAACGAGTCGGTCATCCTGCACTCGCACGACTACGGGCCATGGGTGAACCTGCAGCGCCACTTCGACCACGCCCGGGCGATGCGCGAGACGATGGGCCGCGAGGACGGGCTCACGCTGCGCGAGGCGCTGCGCCAGTCGGTGCACGAGACCGGTCGCGACGTCGACTTCTGGGCGACGCGGCGCGACCGGGGTCGCCTGCGGGTCTTCGCCCGCTGGGGGGGGCCGTCCCTCGCCTACCATCTCGGCGCCTTCGGCGGACGCTGGCTCGGCGCGCGCGCGGGGCGCCTTCCGGACCGATGGCGCCGCCGGCTCTCGCTGCACCACCTTCGCCGCAACGACGGCTTGCGGCCGGCTCGCGACGAAAGCGCGGAGACGTCGTGAGCGCCGACGCCGCGCGCGGGGCCGGGTCGGGGCCGCGCGCCACCATCCTGATCCCGAGCTTCAACCACGCGGCGTTCGTGCTGGGGGCCCTGCAGAGCGCCCTCGACCAGACCGAGTCCAACCTCGAGATCATCGTCCTCGACGACGGTTCGACCGACGACAGCATGGCCCGGCTTGCGACCGTGGACGATCCGCGCGTGACGGTTCTGCAGCACGCCAATCGCGGCCTCTCGCGCACGTTGAACCGCGGACTCGAAACGGCACGGGCGCCCTGGGTCAAGTTCCTGCCGTCGGACGACATGCTCGCTCCCTCTTGCATGCAACGCGAACTCGCGGCGATCGACGGACCCGACACGGGCGTCGTCTTCTGCCTGCCCGAGGTGGTCGATGCGGCGGGCCGACCGCTGGCCGACCCCGCGCCGCAGGCCTGGTTCGACACCGCCGCTCGCGACGACCGGTCGATCCTGCCCGGCCTGGTCGAGCGCAACTTCCTGTGCGCGCCCGGCGCGCTCTTCGACCGCGAACTCGCGCTCGCCGTGGGCGGTTTCGACCCGGAGATGAAGGTCGCGCAGGACTACGACCTGTGGTTGCGCCTGCTCGTCCGCCGGCGCGCCCGGCTGCTCCCGGAGCGACTCGTGCGGGTGCGGTGGCACGGAGCGAACCAGAGCGCGGTCGCCACGCCTTCCACCGAGGCTGAGCGTGCGCGCGCGCTGCTGCGGGCGGTCGCTCCGGGGGCGCGCGCCGACTGGATCGGGCGCTTCGCGGGCGGGGTCGCCGGTCGACGCGGCGAGGTTCTCGGGCGACGGGCGTTTGCCGGCGCCCTGCTGCGCTCCGGGATCGCGGAGGTGCGGCCGCTGGCGGCGGATCTCGAACGGGAGGCGGAAGCGATCGGGCAGGGGGGCGTCGCCGACCGTGCGGTGCGCGACCTGCGCGACGGACTCCGCCGCGCCATCGCGGTCGCCCGGCGCGCGTTGCGGCCACGCTGGCAGAGGGGCGCAGCCGCCGCCCGCACCTGGCCCGCGCCGCTTGCCCGCGCCGCATCGGTCCCCGTCCCGGCACCGGGTGCCCGGCCGTCCGGCGAGGCCCGGGGGCCGTCGACATCGGCCGGAAACGGCGATACCGAGATTGCCTCCGGACCCGTTGCGCGCCCGGCTTGGCTCGTCCTCGATCCGCCCTCCGTAATCCCGCCCGGGCGGTCCGCTCGTGGCCGCGCGATCGCGCGTGCGCTCGCGGCCCGTGGCGCCCGCGTCACGTTCGTCGCCCCGCATGCGCCCGGCGACGTTCCATCGGGACAGGGCGCCGACGGATGGGGCGAAGTCGAGTGGTCGATCGGCGCCCTGCGTGCGGAACTCGGGGCCGCGACCGGAAGACTGTGCGTGCTCGTGCTCGCTCCGCACCCCGAGGCGGTCGCCTTTGCGCGCGAGGCGCGTCTCGCCGGTGCGCGCGTCGTCTACGACCGGGCCTTCGCATGGGAGGCGATTGGCGACCCTCGCCGCGGGGATGCGGAAGGGGAGCGCTCGCTCGCGGCACTCGCCGACGACCTCGTGGCCGCGAATCGCGCACTCGCCGCGGGCTTCGCCGGTGCACGCCGCATCGTGCACTTGCTGCGCTCACCCGGGGACGGCGAGCCGGGAGCGCCTACCGGCTGGGACGCGCTCGCCGGCTCTCTGGAGCAGGCGACGGAGCGACCCACGGTGACCGCACTCGTCGTGGCGCGCTCGCCGGCCGATGCGCTCGGGGACGCGCTGGCCGGATTGCTCGCCCGCGACGGCCTCGGCGCGTTGCGCGCGGCCGTCGTGCGCGACGAATCGGGTGGCTTCGCGGAGCAGGGGGATTCGGCGGAGGCCGGCCCGGAAGCGGGCGGACGGAGAACGCGCCTGACGCTGCTGCGCTGCGCGCGCCCCGGGGTCGCCGCGGCGCGCGCAGTCGGTCTTCGCGCGACGGGTGGGGAGGTCGTGGTGCTGCTCGACCCCGCGGCGATCGACAGCCTCTCGGCGGAGCCGCTCGATCGAGCGCTCGCGCTCCTCGCGGCCGACCCGACCATCGGGGCGGTCGAGTTGCCCGCCGTATTCGGGGGCCCGCCCGACAGCGGGTGGTCGCGCCGGACCTCGGCCGTGTCCGAGGAACTCGCCGCGCCCGGCGGCGGAGTTCTGGTCTGCCCGCGGAGCGCGCTGGTTCGGACCGGGATGCCGGAGTCCGGCGGCACGGATCGCGCCGGGGCCGACCGGGAATTGTCCCGGGCGCTCCTCGCCCGGGGCCTCCGGACGGTGCGCCTCGTGCCGTGACATGGTTTGATTTCCTTTGAATATCTGGGCGATGATGACGTCCGAACCATGCGTCGGTCGGTCGGACGGCGGAGTCCGCGGACCGTGGGGTCGCGGCCCGTCGTCGCCGCCCGGCCGAGATCGGGCGTGAGCGACAGGCGATGGCGCAATTCCAGTACCGGGCGGCAGATGGCGACGGAAAAGTCGTCGAGGGGACCATCGAGGCCCCCGAGGTGGCGGCTGCGGTCGCCCGCCTCCAGGACCGCGGGCTCGTTCCCATCAAGGTCGGGGAGGCATCCGCCAAGCGCAGCGGGATCGGCAGCATCTCGCTTCCCAACCTGAGCCTGAAGCGCCGTGGTCCGAAGTCGCGCGACCTGCTGGTCTTCACGCACGAGATGTCGACCCTGCTCGCCGCGGGTCTTCCGCTCGACCGCAGCCTGTCGATCCTCTCGGAGCTCTCCGAGAACCCGGAGATGAAGCGGGTCGTCGCCGACGTCCTGCAGTCGGTGCAGCGCGGCAAGTCGCTCGCCGAGGCGCTCGGCGACCACCCCAAGGTGTTCGCCCCGCTCTATGTGAACATGGTGCGAGCGGGCGAGGTGGGCGGCGTGCTCGACGCGGTGCTCGCACGCCTCCGCGAATACCTCGAGAGCGCCGACGAGTTGCGCGGCGAGGTCCGCTCCGCGCTCATCTACCCGGTCATCCTGACGATCGTCGCGCTGGGCTCGGTCACGATCCTGCTTACTTACGTGCTGCCGAAATTCGCGACCATCTTCGCGCAGGCCGGACAGGCGCTGCCGCTCTCGACGCGCTTCCTGCTCGGCGTCTCCGACGCAATGCGCAACTACTGGTGGCTCATGCTGATCGCGATCGCGCTCCTAACGATGGGCTTCACCCACTGGACGCGCACGCCGGCGGGGCGCCTGCGCTGGGACGGCTTGAAGCTGCGCCTGCTGCTCGTCGGCGACCTGCTGCGCAAGCTCTCGGTCGCACGCTTCGCGCGTACCCTCGGAACCCTGCTGCGCAGCGGCGTGCCGATGCTCCAGGCTCTCGACATCGTCCGTGACGTCTCGGGGAACGTGGTGCTGTCGAAGGCGATCGAACAGGTGAAGGTCGGCGTTCGCGGTGGCTCCGGGGTCTCGGGGCCGCTCGGCCAGACCGGGGTCTTCCCGCCGCTCGCGCTGCAGATGATCAGCGTCGGCGAGGAGACCGGCAAACTCGACGAGATGCTGGTGCAGGTCGCCGACTACTTCGACAAGGAGGTCCGGGCGCAGGTGAGGCGCCTCACGTCCCTGCTCGAGCCGGTCCTGCTTCTCGTCGGCGGCGTCGTCGTCGCCTTCGTCGTGCTATCGATGTTCTCTGCGATCTTCAGCATCAACAATTTGCCGATGTGATCGGCATCAGGACCCGGAGGAAGACATTGACTCGATCATGGCTTGAGGGACGCCCGGCCGCTCGCCGCATCGCCCGGGCAGACGGTTTCACGCTCATCGAGCTGCTCGTGGTGCTGGTCATCATCGGCCTGCTCGCGACGCTGGTCGCACCGAACTTCATCGGCCAGAGCGAGAAGGCGAAGCCGAAGGCGGCCCGCGTCCAGATGGAGAACATGCGCAACGCGCTCGACATGTACCAGCTCGACGTCGGCCGCTACCCGACGACGGAGGAGGGGCTCACGGCGTTGCGCCAGCGGCCGTCGTCGGCGACGCGCTGGTCGGGCCCGTACCTGCGCGACGAGTTGCCGATGGATCCCTGGGGGCATCCGTACATCTATCGCAACCCGGGCGAGAGCGGCGGCAACTACGACCTCGGCAGTTACGGCGCCGACGGGCGGGCAGGCGGCGACGGCAACAACGCGGACGTCTCTCTCTCGGGTTGATCCATTGACGACCGGCAAGCCAAGCCGTCTCGCCTCGGCCGATGGATTCACCATGCTCGAGATCATGATCGTGCTGGTGATCATCGCCATGGCGGCGACCTTGGTGGCGCCGGCGATCGACGGCGGCCTCCGTGCACGCGACGTGCGCAGTGCGGTGCGGCGCGTCGCGGGGACGATGCGTGGACTCCAGGCCGCCTCGGTGCAGACGGGAAAGCTCCGGCGCGTCCTGATCGACGTCTCGAGTGGCGCGATGGAACTCGACGACGGCAAGCCGGTGGACATCGCGCCCAGCGTTCGGATCGGCAAAGTGGACGGCGGCGAGATGCTCGTGGACGGCTCGGTCCAAGTGACCTTCTATCCCAACGGAAGCAATACGGGCGTGGACCTGCTCATCGGCGACCGCGAATTGCCGCTGAACGAGGGCTTCGTCGTCCGACTGAACCCGCTGCTCGGCATGGTGTCGGTCGAGGACCCCCGGTCCTGAGATGGTTGTTCGCGGCTCCGCGCGCGGCTTCACCCTGCTCGAGATCGCGATCGCCATGGCGATCCTGGGACTCGGCGTGACGTCGGCGCTGCAGGTCTTCGGCAGCGGCGTCCAACTCGCGCGCGCGGCTTCGCGGCGCTCGGAGGCGGTGGTGCACGCGCGGGCCCTCATGGATTCGGCGCTCTGGATCCCCAACCTGCGGGCGGGCGAGACCCATGGCGAGATCGGCGACGGCTATCGCTGGGGCCGGACGATCCGACCGGCGGGCCCGGAAGACGGAATCGAACCCCCGGCCGAGGGAGCGGTCGAGCCCGAGATCGGGCTTGCCGTGATCTCGGTGCTCATCGAGTGGGACGAGACTTCGGGTACGAAGAACTACCGCATCGGCACGATGCGGGTCGTTCCGAAGACCGGGGAAGAGAATGGCTGAGCATCCGGCCTTCGCGGGGCGGCGCGGCGAGGCCGGCTTCACCCTGCTCGAACTCATGATCTCGCTGAGTCTCCTCGGCGTGATGATGGCGATGGCCTACAGCGTCTTTACCACCGCGCTCGCCGCGGTTCCGCGCGGCGAGGACTTCGCTGCGCGCTCGGCGCGTTTCCGCGCCGCCACCTCGATCATCTCGAAGCAGGTGCGCTCGGCGGTGAACTATCCCGCGCACGGTGAGAACGACGAGGTGTTCCCCTATTTCTGGGGCGACGCCGGCTCCTTCAGCTTCATCACCGCCTCCCCGCAGCACCGAGGTGGCGAGGGACTGGGCTGGGTCACCTACTGGACCGATGGTCGCTCGCTGTCGATGGGCGAGCGACTCATCTTCACCGCGGACTCGGTGAGCGGCGACGCGCCCGATCCGACCTCGCAGACCGTCCTGCTCGACGGGCTCTCCTCGGCCCGCTTCGAGTACCTGCGGCTCGATGGCGACGAGAGCGAGTGGCGCGACGCGTGGGATGCCCTCGAGGAGCAGGGCTTGCCCGCGGCGGTGCGAATCTCGCTGGGGGGCGTGAACGAGGGCCGGACCTACTGGGTGCAGGAGATCCCGCTCATGCCGGTCGCCTACGGGCTCGGTGCCTACGACCCGGAGGTCGCCGTGCAGCAGCAGGGCGCGGTCGGGGGCGACGGCAGCGGCAAGGACGGCGGCACGGACGACGGCGGGGACGAGGGCGAACCGTGACGCGCCCCTCTCCGATCGGCGACCGGCGCGGGTTCGCACTCGTGATCGTCCTGTGGCTGTTCGTCACGCTGTTCGCGCTCGGCGCCGAGTTCTCCCAGGAGATGCGGCAGGACGCGGTCGCGACGGCCAACTTTGCGGACGAGACCCAGAGCTACTACCTTGCCTCTGCGGCGGCGAACCTCACCTTCTACAGGCTCCTCCTGGCGCACCGGGAAGAGGCGCTCGGACAGGACCCCGCCGCCCTGGCTGCCAAGGGCATGGATGACGGGGAGAAGAAGCCGGCGCTGGTGGCCACCGACGGGGTCTGGCATGACGTCGACTTGTGGGGCGCCCCGGTCTCGGTCCGGGTGGTGGACGAGGGCGGCAAGGTCGCGATCAACTGGGTGGACCAGACGGTGCTCATTCACGTCCTGAACAATCTCGGGCTGGCTCCCGACAAGGCGTCCGAGATCGCGGACAGCATCCTCGACTGGCGCGACAAGGACGAGGAGAAGCGCCTGAACGGGGCGGAGAACGAGTACTACTCCTCGCTCCCGCGGCCCTATGTCGCCAAGAACGCGCCGTTCGACTCGGTCGAGGAACTCCTCATGGTGAAGGGCGTGACGCCGGATCTCTTCTACGGCGGAACCGACGACTTCCCGATCGGGATGCACGACATCTTCACCGTCTTCCACCCTCCCGGCGAGAAACTCAACGTGCAGTACCTGACCCCCGAGGTGCTGCGCGCCTTTTTCGGACTCGACAAGGAGGAACTCGCGCAGCTCCTCGACACCCGCGAGAACGGCCAGGCGGGCGATCTCCTCGGCCTGCTCAAGTCGAAGGTGCCCGATCCGCGGGTCGCCGAAAAGCTCACGGCCGAGCTCGCCCCCACGCTGCTCTCGGTCGAGGTGCAGGCGAAGCTGCCCTCGTCGAAGATCTCGTCCCACATCGGCGCGGTCGTCGACCTCGGCGAATCGAGCGAGGGAGTCTACGTGCAGCGCTGGATGGACCAGATGGCGCCGGCGGAGATCTCGTGACGCCGACGCTGCCGACCGATGCGCTCCGCCTCTTCCGCAAGGCGACCCGGCTCGACTTCCTCGACGGGCTCGGCATCTCGATCGGCCAGCGCCACGTCGGGATCGCCCACCTCGTAAAGCGCCTGTCGACGGTGTCGCTTCAGCACTGGACGGTCGCCGCCCTTCCGCCCCCCGACCAGGCCGAGGCGCGCCAGGAGGAGCTCGTCCGTGTGGTGAGCGGATTCGTCGCCGCGAACGGGATCGGGGCGGACCGCTGCTTCGTCAGCCTGCCGCGCGGGAACGCGCTTCTGTCGCGCCTCATGCTGCCGGCCGCGGCACGCGACGATCTGCGCCAGGTGGTCGAGTTCGAGGCGGATCGCGCCCTGCCGATCGCGCGCAGCGAACTCTACTACGATTTTCTCGTGCGAGAGGCCGGGGACAAGCTCGACGTCCTGCTCGTCGCCATGCCCCGCAAGGTCGTGGCCGATCATCTGGCGGCGCTCGAGAAGGCCGGCGTTCGGGCGCGCAGCGTGACGATCACGCCGGTCGCTCTCCTCGACCTGGTCTCGTTCGCGACGCGCGGCGAGGGTGCGCCCGTCGCGACCCTGGTCGACGATGGCGGGGTCCTCGAGATGGACTTCGTCGTCGCAAACGCGCTCCGCGCGAGCCATCTCCTGCGCCCGGCCGAGGTCGGGAGCGCGGCCGCGGTCGAGCGGCTGGTCGCCGAAGAGACCCGCGTCGTGTCCTCGGTCGAGCCCGAGGTCTACGCTTGGCGCGCCGGGGCCGACGCGGCGGCGCTGCTCGGGGGAGTCGCGGGCAGCCTGCCGGAGGAGATGCTCTCGCACGGCCCGGATCTCCTGCGGCGCCTCGAGGGGACGCTCTCCGCACCCGAAGGCTTCTACGACGCCCCCGACCCGACGCTGGCACCCGCGATCGGGACGGCGCTCGGCGCGGTGCGCGAGGATCGTGCCGGCCTGAACCTGCTGCCGCCCGAGGAGCGACGGACCGGGGACGAGGGGGCGCCCGTCCTCACGTTTTTGCTGTCGAGCCTCCTCGTGCTGGCGACGCTCGGCTGGCTCGGAACGGCGATGTTCAAGGACCATCGCAATCTCGCGGCCCTCCACGACCAGCTTGCGGCGGTCGAGCCGCAGGTGCGCCAGGTGCACCGCGACGAGGACGAGTCCAAGGTGACGCGCGACCGCCTGAAGATTCTGGTGCAGGGCGACCAGCGCAAGGTCTCGGTGCTGCTGCGCGAACTCACCGAGGTGATCCCCGAGGACGCCTACCTCTCGACGTTCCGGCTGCGCAACGACCGGGTCGAGCTGGAGGGCTTCGCGCGCTCCGCCTCCGACCTAGTCCCCTTGCTCGAGAAGTCGAAGCACTTCCGCAATGCGCAATTCACCTCGCCGGTCACCAAGGTGCAGAACAACCAGGAGCGCTTCTCGCTCAACGCCGAGATCGAGGAATGAGGGACTTCCTCTCCAACCTGCTCGCCCGGGTGGGCGGCCTGAACCGCCAGCAGCGACTGTATGCGCTGCTCGGGTTGGTGTTTGCCGCGGTGCTGGCCCGCTACTCGATCACCTGGCTCGTGGCCTACCGACGCGGCATCAAGGAGGACATCCAGTTGAGCGCCGAGCGGCTGGCCAACGCCCGGCGCACGGTCGAGCGCGCACCGGAACTGGCGGGGAATCTCCAGGGTCTCCAGCAGCGCTACCGAGAGACCGTCCGCCAACTCGTACCCGGCGACACGCCGACGCTCGCGGCGGCGACCCTCCAGGAGCGGGTCTCGGCGATCGCGGGCCAGCGCAGCGTGAGCCTGCAGACGACCCAGGTCATGAAGGACGAGGCGGTGGGTTCGTTTCGCAAGGTGTCGCTGCGGATCACCGCGTCGGCTGAACTGCGCCACCTCGCGGAGTTCCTCACCGACCTGGAGTTCGGCCAACTGCGGGTGAGCATCCCGTTCATCGAGTTGAATCGGCGCGGCGGGGTGAGGGTCGGCAACTCCGGGCGCAGCGTGTCGGCGACCCTCGAGGTGTCGGGCATTGTCCAGGGCAGCGCCGAAGAGTCGAACCTTGCCGCCGCGGCCGCAGCCGCCAAGCCCGCGGCCAAGCCGGGCGGGGCGGCGCCAGCACAGGCGCAGTCCACGGGGGCCGGCGTGCCACCCGGAGGAGAGCCGCGCGACGTCCCACGCGACCCACTCGGCACCGGCGCCATCCAGGGAGCGCCTTCGTGAAGCGCTTCGGAATCGTGAACCTGATGCTTCTCGCCCTGTTCGGCCTTGCCGTGTCGCGGACGGTCGGTGTCTGGAGTCGAGGAGTCCCGGAGCATGAACTCCCGCCCGCGGATCCCGCGGGCCGCACGGCGCCCGGCGAGGGAATGCTCGCACCGCCGCCGCGTCGGCCGCCGGCGAACCAGGTCATTTCCTCGATCGCCGAACACGATCTCTTCGATCAGTCGCGCAAGGAGGGCCAGCCGCAGGTCGCCGAGGCACCGCCGCCCATCCCGACGCCCGCTCCACCGCCACCGACGTTGAAGTTGGCGGGGGTGGTCGTCGTCGGAAGGCAGCGCGAAGCGCTGCTCGTGGACTCGGCCCAGGGCAACAAGCACCTCCGGATGCGGATCGGCGAGGACCTCATGGGTTACCGGGTGGCGCGGATCGAGTCGGAACGCGTCGCGCTGGTCGGTCCCGGAGGCGAGGAAACAGTGCTCGAACTCGAGGTTGAAAAAGGCAAGAAGGGTTCGGCATTCGGCCCGGGTGGGAAGCCCCAGCCAGCTCCGAAGCCGGTCCCGGGAGCCGCCGTGGCCTCGGTGCCGCCCGGCACGTCGCCGCCTCCGGTGGCCGGTTCGCCGGCTTCGACCGGCGACCCGGGGAGCGACGCGCGTGCCCGTGCCGAGAGCGCCCGCGAACGCCTGCGGCGCCTGCGGGCCGAGGCGGCCCACCAGTGATGCACCGCGGTCGTCGCGCTCGACGCGAGGTTTCCCGGCCGGGCGATCTCCGTTACAGGGGGCGGGCGCCGGAGAGGAACAGCGGGATGGCTTCGAGAAAACCGGACGGGGAGACAGCGACGGGCATCCGGCCCGGCCGGGCGGGTGGTCGCATGTTTCTGGCGGCTCTCTCGGGTCTCCTCGCCGTCGCGGCGATCGCCGCGGCCCAGGCGCCACCGAACCTGCCGCAGGGTCTGCCCTCCGAACCGGCGGGTGCGGCGCCCGCGAATCCGCAGCCGACTCCGTTGCCGGCGGCACCAGCGGCCGTTCCGGTGCCGTCTCCCGCGCAACCGGGGCAGCAGGTGGCGCCCGCGCCGCCCGTCGGGCAGGTGCCGCCTCCCGGACGGCCGGGGCAGGCGCCGCCACTCGCGGCGCAGCCCGGCACCGTGCCGCCCAAGGTGGCCGTGCAGCCGCCCTCGCGCAGCGCCGGCATCCCCTCGGGTCGCATGCCGGTGGCCGCCTCCGGCGGCCTGGCCGGGCAACCCGTGCGAGGCGCCGCCCTGCCGCCACCCGAAGAAGAAGAGGCCGCGGCCCCCGCGCCACGCGCCACGCCGGTCAAGCCGGAGCGTCCCGCCTCCTTTGAGGGGGACCAGGACGCGATCGTGCTCAGTTTCGAGAACGCCGATATCCGCGAAGTCGTCGCCAGCCTCGCCGGTGCGCTCGGCATCTCCTACGAAATCGACCCGCGCGTCGAAGGCCAGGTCACCATCCGCACGACCGGCAAGATCCCGCGCCGCGATTTGTTCCCGATCTTCAACCAGATCCTCCGTTCGGTCGGCATCGCGGCGGTCAAGGTCGGACAGATCTACAACATCATGCCGATCGCCGAGGCGAAGACCCGTGTCGGGGTCGATCGCGGCAAGCTCGGCGCGATGTCCGCGCAGGATCTCTTCGTCGTCGAGTTGATCGGCGTGAAGAACCTCGCGGCGCAGGAAATGGCGACGCTCATCCAGCCCTTCATCACGCCGGGCGGCGACGTCATGCCCTATCCGCGTGCGAACCTGTTGATCCTGTCGGACACTGCCGGGAACGTGGAGCGGCTCAAGGAGATGGTCGAGTTGCTCGACCGCGACAGCTTCCGTGAGTTGAAGGCCCGCATCTTCAAGGTGAAGAACACCGACATCGAAACGCTCGGACAGGAACTGCTCTCGGTGCTAGATACCTACGGCATCACCGGGGAGGCCGCCGCCGAGCGCGGCGTCTATGCGATCCCGCTGCCACGGCTCAACTCGATCGCCGTGCTCGCATTCAACGACAACGCGTTCCGCGCGGTCGAACACTGGTTGAGCCTTCTCGACGTGCCGCAGGACGAGGAGACCTCGCGGGCGGTGCGCGTCTACAACGTCCAGAACGCCAAGGCAGGAGACCTCGCCGTCGTACTGAACGAACTCTACGGCGGTGGTGGCGGCGGCGGTGGTGGGCAGTCGGGCGCCGCGGTGGCCGGACAGCCCGGTTTCGCCGGCGGGGCGGCCGCCTTTGGACGCGGCGGCTTGAGCGGTGGACGCGGCGGCGCAGGCCGGGGTGGGGGTTCGTCCGGCATCGGCGGTGGCGGTGGTGGTGGCTTTGGCGGACGCAGCGGTGGCCTGGGTTCGGCCTCGCAGATGGGCGGCGGTGGCCGCTCCGGAGGGCTCGGCGGCGGTGGCGGCATGGGCGGTGGTGGCGGCATCGGCGGACGCGGCGGCCGCGGCGCCCGCGGTGCGCAACCGGCCGGCGTCCTCGGCGGCGTGGCCGGCGGGGTTGGCGGCGGCGGCGGCTCGTCCGGCTTTGTGCTCGCCGGCGGACAGGGCAACACGATCTTCGAGAACGAGGTCCGGATCGTCGCCGACGAGATCTCGAACGCCCTGGTGATTCTCGCGACGCGGCGCGACTGGAACCAGATTCTGAGCGTGCTGCGCGAGCTCGACGTCGTGCCGCGCCAGGTCGTGATCGAGGTGCTGATCGCCGAGGTCTCGCTGAACAAGGACATGGAGTTCGGCATCCAGTCCATCATCACGAACCCGGGCGGACTCGGCACGATCCCGAGCGGGACACCGGTACCGACCGGGACCGCCAGCGGTCTCTCGAACCTGCTGGGTATCCCGCCCGGCGTGAACGACTCCCTGCTCAAGCGCGTGATCAGCATCGATCCGACCGGCGCCCTCACTGCGATCATCACCGACCAGTCGAGCTTCCGCGTCCAACTCGACGCGCTCGCGCAGTCGGGGCGCCTCAAGGTGCTCGCGAGCCCGCACATCCTGACGGCCGACAACCGCGAGGCCTCGATCCACATCGGCACCGAGATCCCGATCCTTACCTCCCAGTCGAACGTCCCGGGGATCGCCGGCGCGAATGGCCAGACCGCGCTCGTCAATAACGTGCAGTACCGGTCCACCGGCGTCATCATGCACGTCCTTCCGCAGATCAACGCCGACGGCCTCGTGAACCTCCAGGTCCGTCAGGAGGTCAGCGACGTCGACAAGAACTTCCAGAGTTCGACCGGGTCACCGGCCTTCACGACGCGCGAGACGGAGACCACGGCGGTCGTCCAGAACGGTGACTCGCTCCTGATCGGCGGCATCATCCAGGAGGTGACCTCGCGCGGCCGCAGCGGCGTGCCCTACCTGATGGACATCCCCGGCATCGGACGTCTCTTCCGGAGCGACAGCGACACGGCTCGGCGCGTGGAACTCATCGTGCTCCTCTCGCCGAAGGTCATCCGCAACCGGGCCGAGGCCCTGCAGGTCACCCAGGAGTACAAGGACCGGCTGTGGGACGTGGTGGACGAGATCGAGAACACGAAGGGCATGCGAGCGCCCACTCGCGAGGAGATGTACCGCAGCAAGCGCCTGCGTTCGCGAGCAACGACGGCGGAGAAGCCCCGGCTCGGGATCCTGCCCAACCGGGACCCCTACGACGAGTGAGATCGGATCGCGGTCTCCGCAAAGCGCGTCGATGATCGGCGAGCGGACTCGGTCCATGGCGGCCGCCGCGATCCTCGCCGGCCTGGTGGCCATCGTCTACGGTCGCGCGGTCGGCGCCGGGTTCGTCTTCGACGACCATGCTCTGGTGGTCGAGAATCCGCTCGTGAGGGAATCGCCGGCCCGGATCGGCGGGTTGTTCCTCCACAGCCCGGAGCGAGCGGGCTTCGCCTACCGGCCGGTGCGGGTGCTGTCCTACCAGGTCGACCACCTGCTCGCCGGTGGCATGGACCCGCGCGTCTTTCACCTTTCGAACCTGGTCTACCACGTTCTCGCGACGTGGCTGTTGTGGAGCCTCGCCCGGGCGATGCTGGATTCGGATCCGGCAGCCATGGTCGCGGCCTCGTTGTTCGCCGTGCATCCGCTCGGTTCGGAGGCGGTCGCCTACGTCTCCGGGCGCCGCGACCTCCTGTGCGCGCTCTTCGCCTTGCTCGCATTGCGCTGCTGGTGGGCGTTCCTCGCCGGGGCCGATCGCACGGGCGACCTCGCCACGGGCGCCGCTTCGGACCGCCGCCCGACGAGGGCGACCCCGACCCTCGCCG
>Ga0114969_10001552_pt1 | contig 19454 bp, 15 predicted proteins | sample M_130807_MF_Meta_FD_87316 | JGI IMG/M metagenome (GOLD analysis project Ga0114969, IMG submission 87316) | Freshwater microbial communities from Lake Montjoie, Canada to study carbon cycling - M_130807_MF_MetaG | ecosystem: Environmental > Aquatic > Freshwater > Lake | place: Lake Montjoie...
GGAACATCTGGTAGTTCAGGATCTTCTGGTACATCTGGTAGTTCAGGTTCTAGTGGAACAAACGGAACTTCGGGTACAAGCGGTACTTCAGGTATTGATGGTTCTTCTGGAACAAGTGGTATTGACGGTACATCTGGTAGCTCAGGAACAAGTGGTATTGATGGTACATCCGGCTCTAGTGGTACTTCAGGAGAATCTGGTACATCAGGTAGTTCAGGTTCTAGTGGAACAAGCGGAACTTCAGGTACATCTGGTACAAGTGGTATTGACGGAACATCTGGTACTTCAGGTATTGATGGTACTTCTGGTACTTCAGGAATCGATGGTACTTCTGGTACTAGCGGAGAATCAGGAACATCTGGTACTAGTGGAATAGATGGAACATCTGGTAGCTCAGGAACAAGCGGTACTTCAGGAATCGATGGTACTTCTGGTACTTCTGGAATAGATGGTACTAGTGGTACTTCTGGAACAAGCGGTACTTCGGGTATTGATGGTACTTCTGGTACTAGCGGAGAATCAGGTACGTCAGGTACTAGCGGAACAAGTGGAACTTCGGGCATAGACGGAACATCAGGTACTTCAGGTATCGATGGTACTTCAGGTAGCTCAGGAACATCAGGTACTTCAGGTATAGATGGTACTTCCGGAACAAGCGGTACTTCAGGTATTGACGGTACTTCTGGTACTTCAGGAATAGACGGTACTAGTGGTTCTTCTGGAACAAGCGGTACTTCAGGTATTGATGGTACTTCAGGTACATCTGGAATCGACGGTACATCTGGTACAAGCGGTATAGATGGAACATCTGGTTCTAGCGGTACTTCAGGCGAATCTGGAACAAGTGGTACATCTGGAATAGATGGTACTAGCGGTTCTTCTGGAACAAGCGGTACCTCAGGTATTGACGGTACATCGGGTACTAGTGGTATCGACGGAACATCTGGTTCTAGTGGTACATCAGGTATTGATGGTACTTCTGGTACTTCAGGAGAATCTGGAACAAGCGGAACAAGTGGTATTGACGGTACATCAGGTACTAGCGGTATTGATGGTACTAGTGGTTCTTCTGGAACAAGCGGTACATCGGGTATTGATGGTACTTCTGGTACTAGCGGAGAATCAGGAACATCAGGTACTAGTGGAATAGATGGAACATCTGGTAGCTCAGGAACAAGTGGAATAGACGGTACTAGTGGTTCTTCTGGAATAGAAGGTACCTCTGGTACTAGTGGAATAGATGGTACTTCTGGTACTAGTGGAATAGATGGTACTAGTGGTTCTTCTGGAACAAGTGGTACTAGTGGAATAGACGGAACATCTGGTAGCTCAGGAACAAGTGGAACTTCAGGAATAGATGGTACTTCTGGTACTAGTGGAGACTCAGGAACATCTGGTACTAGCGGAGAATCAGGAACAAGTGGAACATCAGGAATATCTGGTTCATCAGGAACAAGTGGAATAAACGGAACAAACGGAACAAGTGGTTCAAGTGGTGTAAATGGCCAAAGTTCGAATATATTTTTATATGAGGCAGACACATCATCACTCACAGGTAATCCTGGTTCGGGTCATATCTTATGGAATAACGCAACTCAAATATCAGCAACACAAATAAATATAAACCATCTTACAGATGCTCCAATTATAGATATAGATATATTCCTTTCACTTTTAAGTACAGGACAGAAAGTTACGATACAAGATAGAAATGATAGTGCCAACTATCAAATATGGTCTATAACATCAACTCCAACTTTAATTCCCGGAGTGAGTAATTATTGGACGGTGCCTGTGTCTTTAGTCACATCGGCAGGAACAGGAACAACAAACTTCGCAAACAACCATGAGATATTTATATCAATAACGGCTTTATCAGGAACAAGTGGTTCAAGTGGTTCAAGTGGTTCATCAGGAACAAGTGGTTCTTCAGGTACTAGCGGAATAGATGGTACTTCGGGTACTAGTGGATCTTCTGGTACATCAGGAACAAGTGGAGAATCTGGTACTAGTGGTTCTTCTGGAACATCTGGGACTTCTGGTACAGGCTTCTCGGCAATTACAAATTCTGTCGATAATCGAGTTTTAACTTCAGATGGAACTGTGACATCAGCTAATGCTGAAGCTAATATAACTTTCGACGGGACGACGCTAGAAGTAACTGGAAACATTAAAGGAAATACATCTAATACAATAAATGTAAATGCATTAGTTCAAGCTTCTTTACTATTCCTATCTAATAATACATAGATATATAAAATAAACGAAATAAAACAATATGGCAACTAGTTTAACATTTACTTCTGCAGCTTTCGTAGGTGCATCAAATGTCGCGGCAACCACTGCAAATACTATTATATTAGCATCTAATGCTTCTGATAGGAGAATCTATGGTATATCACAGACACAGACAGGAACTACAGCAATGACTGCAACTATATTTCTAAATAATGGAACTACGAATTATTCAATAGGTCTAGGTCCTGCAGCAGGTACCGTTGCAAATATACAGACCGATATTTTTGGTAACTCGACTTTGGCTGCGATTTTTCAAAAGAAGAAAGATGCAACTGGAGTACCTTATTTTGATCTACCTTCAGGCTGGAATATTAACGTAACTCAAAGTTCAGCAGCTTCTATAAATTACGTAGTTTTCGGAGAAACATATGCATAATTCATGGCACAGTCGGGTTTAAATTCAGGAATGTCTAGAGGTTTACACCAAGGTGTAAAATCCGGATTAAGTGCAAGTCAGTTAAAAAGCGGATTGAAGGGTGGAATTATCTCTGATATATGGGATAAATCTAAAATACAAGATCCTGCGGTAATAGCTTCTGCTAGAAACGATTGCCCTTTTTTTTATTGGAATGCAGATAATTTAACGGTGGTTGGCGGAAACGTAACTGCGATTGAAAATTTATTAGGAACATATAATCCATTAACGCAATCTACGATATCTTCTATGAGTGTCATATCAGATCCTGCATACAATTCAGCAGCAGTTTTTAATAATCGTGCGGCAGTCACATTTGATAGCACTGACGTATTTAGCACCAATAATTTAGCGGTTCCGAGTATGACAAATACGTCAGAAATGACAATGATAATGGTATGTAGGCCAGTTTCTACAAGTAGAAGTGTACTCTTTTGGAAAAAGGATGTATCTAGTGACCCATCGATTGCAACAATTGGTGATTTATCAGTTGAATTTGATGGAAATAATATTAATGTTGTTTTTAATGGAAATCCAACTACTGAAACTGCAACATATAGAGCATCCGACCCAAGAATTCTTAACCATTGGATTATATTGACAGTTAAAGCACGATTAAGTTTACCAAATGGTATAGGAAGCTCAATTGACATATATGTTAATGGCATGAGAAATAAAACTACTATTTCTGATACTATTACTTCATTACCTAGAGTTGCGGTTAGTACATGGGCGAATGGATATATTCAATTCGGTAATTCAAATCAGACAACTGGCGGTACTAATCAAATTGCAGCAGGTTTTATAACAGAGCAATGGATGAATGAGTCTGAACAATTGAGAGTAGAAAATTATTTTAGATGGTATTATGGATATAACTTTTGACTCAGCAACGCAATATTTAGAATTTAAACAAGTATATTTAGATAAAATGGAAATTATTTATGTATATAAAGGTTTATCTTCTCCAGCATATACTATTGATCCAAGTGATACTTCGCAAGAACTAAGAGAGAGTTATTGGAATAATGGTTTAGCATACCTTTTTGATATAACAAGTCTTTAAAATAATAATTAATTATGGCATATAACTCAGGAATAGAATTACCAAAAGTATCATTTTCATCAATTAACTATATTGAAATCCCAGTAGGCGGATACTTTATCGGGTTCGACTTAGATAACTCAGGTAAACTTTCAAAAATAGATAATGCTGGAACAATTATAGTAATTGAAAATTACGGTATTGCCGGTACTTCTGGAACTTCTGGAGAAGCTGGAACAAGTGGTACTTCAGGAGAAGCTGGAACAAGTGGTACTAGCGGTATTAATGGTACATCTGGTACTAGCGGTACTTCTGGAATTACTGGTACAAATGGTACTTCTGGAATAGATGGAACGTCTGGTACAAGCGGAATATCAGGTACTTCTGGAACGTCAGGCAGTGATGCTGCATTACCTACATGGTTAGAATATGATACACTTGATCTTACTATATGGAATAATGGTAAAGGTAATATTGACACTAATACTGCATACGGTAAAGAAGCATTTAAATCAAATACAACAGGTACAGATAATATTGGATTAGGCTATCGTGCTTTAAATAATAATGATAGTGGTTCATTAAATTGTGTTTTTGGATCTAATGCTTTATCTGCTAACACTACCGGAGATAATAATATTGCTATTGGATATAATAATTTAGTTAGCAATACAGCAGGTTCACAGCTAACAGCAGTTGGTAATTTTGCTTTATCTAATTATAATCAAAGTGGTTTAGGTTATAATACAGCTATTGGTTATTACTCAATGTTTAATACAACAAGTGGTACACAAAATACAGCGGTTGGAGATTCATCATTACTAAATAATACTACTGGTGGTCTTATTTCTGCTTTCGGTAGGGGTAGTTTATATAATAATACTACTGGTTCACAAAATACAGCAATTGGAAGTTTTGCATTGTACTCAAATACAACAGGAGGTTCTAATGTAGCTAATGGTAATGCAACATTATTTAATAATACAGTAGGTGGTCAAAATGTTGCAGTCGGGGTTCAAACATTATTTAATAATATAAGCGGTAATGAAAATACTGGATTAGGTTATTTTGCATTATATACTAATACTACAGGTAACTTTAATGTTGCCGTAGGTAGACAGGCATTATATAATAACACTCTTGCAGATAATAACACGGCAATTGGATCTTTATCATTATTCTCAAATACTGGTGGTCTTAATAATACAGCACTTGGTACAAATACCTTAAGATCTAATATAATAGGAGGCAACAATATTGGTATTGGTTATAATGCTTTATACAATAATACAAATGGGTCATATAATAATGCAGTAGGTACATATGCTCTTTACACTTGTACAACAGGTACATCAAATAATGCAATGGGTGGATCAGCATTAAGTTCTCTTACCTCAGGTTTTGATAATAACACAATTGGTCAAAATTCAGGAGCAGCTATAACAACAGCTTATCAAAATAACTTTATGGGTACTGGTGCTGGAGGTGATTGTGTGACTGGAAATAGAAATGTTGGTGTCGGTGAATCTATTGCAACAGGTAACTTTAGTGGTTCAGTTATTCTTGGAAGTTATGCTGCAGCCACTGCAAACAATCAATTTGTAGTAGGTTCAACAGTTGAGACAGCAGGTTCAGTTGCTACAGAATCAAACACCTCTTCTAAAGTATGGAATGTAGTAATCAATGGAGTAGCAAGAAAAATATTATTAGCTTAATAAATAAAATAAATATATTATTATGGAATTAGAATTAACAACAGAACAAATAGCAAAATCAGTATCAGCAGCATATGATAGTGTTAACCTATTAAATGAGTTAAAAGCTAAAGAGACTTTGACTGAAGAAGAAACATCTACTATAACTCGTAATGAAGAGCACATTAGAATTATGTTAGCTAAAGAATGGTTTGCAAATGCATTAACTAAAGCACAAAAAACTGAATTATTAGCAATATGAAAGTAGAAGATGCAAAACAAGTAATTGAACAGGCTTTAAATCAAGCATTTCTTAAAGGTGCATATAGTTTACAAGATGCAGCACTTATAACCGACGCATTAAAGGCTATATTCACAGAACCTAGAATAGAAGTAGTTCAATAGAACTTAGAAACTTATATTTTATTAGGATGAGTCTAGTGACTTAATTATATAATAATTAGTATAATTGTGTATAGAGATATTAGTTAACTCTAGTGTACCTAGAGTTAACTCCTAATTAAAATCTAATTCAATATCGAAATCAAAATATGCAAAGGTTGCAGTAAACGTAGTAAACTCAGGAGTTCCTGAACTATATGAAAGTTTAAAACCATTTTGTGCTTTTAGAACAGGTCTTTTAAATACTACAGAAGACACTAAATATCCTTCATTATCAAGTAGAGATAATCTCATTGGTGAAAATGTAGGCTGATTACGATTTGAAAAATCTAGATATTTCTTAGCGTTTTCTAAGAAGATAAAATAGTTTAAGTAAGCATCAGTTAATTTAAAAGTAACTATAAATTCACGAGTAGTTAAATCAACTACTTGTGTAGCATTTTTAAATTCCTGCTTCTTACCAAATAATCGAGTCTGAACAGTAGGCTCCATTGTCCAGCCTGGAAAATCAATTGATTGTATAGTAGATGACATAAATTCATCTATTGTATCATATGGAAGTATTAAACTTTGATAATACTTCTTGTATTTTTCTTTAATTTCAGTAGAAAAGAAATCAGGTGGAAAACTAAATATAAATCCGCTTTGTCTTACGTTAAGTAACATATTAATCTTTTAATTTTTTAACATTTGCCCAATATTTCTCATCAGATAAGTTTAAAGGACCATATTTTATTATTTTTTATGATTTAATTATTTTAACTTTTAATTCATTAGTGCCTTTTATTAAACGGTGCCATTGTCCACATTCAATAAAAATAACTGAATTTAATTCCTTAGGCAATTCATTTTCTAATTGTATCTTCCAATCAGTTTTTTCAATAGCAATGATCATTCTATCTTCATTATCTCTATGCCATTTAAGTTCAATTGGATCAATATATTCGTTAAAGGTTCTGATTACAAAATCATCTGTTTCAATATCTAAATATATCATTTTTTAGCTTTTAATTTTTTGACAACTGATTTTATTTCTGGATCCTGATTAAGTATTAATTTTTTAGCAACTTCTACTGCTTCTTTAGCTGCAGATATTCCCATCTTTTTATTTTCATAATTGAATATCACATTATACTCGCCTTTTTTACCAGTGCCTCGAGTTCTGCCAAATCCAGTATCGTCTCCAGCAAGAGTCTGTAGTTCCAATGCAATATGTTCTATTATGTGGCCTAACCAAGTTCCTCCTTTTACTCTTGAAAAGAATCCTCCTCTTCTTCCTACTGAACATCGATGTGCATCCATTGAAGGAAGATATTTTTTGATATTTTCATAGAACTTAGGAATATTTGCTGATGAAAATTCTTCCCATTCACCTAAATCAAACACCATATGTACAAGCTTGTCCTTTGGGTAGTCCCATTTATTTTTACCCTCAATTGTTTTAATTGATACTATCGTTAATTCGCTAATACTCGGCAAATCTTTGTTAGTCTCATGTTGAGTAGCTTCAAATACTCTATATGTCATTAAATATTTCATTACCAAAATCCAGGATAAGTTTTTCCGCCCCAAAGATGAGCATATCGATTTATTCTACATGCCCAATAACCAGCAGCAGTTCGATCTTTTTTCTCAGCGCAGTTATGTCTAGCAGCAAATGATTTTCTAGCGTTAGGATCACTTACTTTTGCAGTTAATCCACCATGTACATCTCCAAAAGCAATCTTCATTACTCTTCCAGTTTTAGGATTCTTTACATACACATGATACTTCGTCTTTTTTCCTCCACGCCGAGGATAGTTTAATTTAACATCAGCCTCTTCAAATATCTCTAACTCTTCTAATGGAAGATCAAGTGGAACTACTTCTCCATTGAAATAATCAGTTAATCCAAGATCAGTTGATTCAAATAATTGCTTGTCTAATCTCCCTAATTCTAAATACCCATCATAAAATCTATCTCGAGCTTCGCATAATAATATAATGTGAGCATTTGAACCAGGTCTAAATACTGATTCAGCAATACTATTATTATTATCTATATGATATTTAAGATTTTCGGAAATCTTGCCTTCACCTATAAATTGACTAAAACTTGTTATTCGTGTTTTCATATTAATTATTTATTCAACCGGTGGATAATCTTGGTCAATCCATGTATCATCTAACAGTGTTTCATCAGATCCAGTAGTTTCACGAAAATTAAATTGTTTAATTGTATTACCTTTATACATCTTAGAGTGATCATCGAAACTAGGAAAGTAAGTTTCCATATTTAAGTCAAGTGAAATACTTACAGTATTTGCCTCAACATAAGTAAAAGTATAGGCTTTGGTAAATGCAGCAGAGTCAGGCATAGTAATTTGTGCTGGAACCCTAACTCCTCTAAATTGAAAGTATTTTACTTGGTTCTTATAGTAGAAATCAAACATTTTTTCCATTATCTTAAATGTCTTGTTAATATTATCACTTTCTATTTTAATATTAAATGCAAGAGTCATAGGTAGAGTAAATAATCTAGCTGAGAATGCTTTTAATACTTTTTGATCATTTTCATCACGAGTTTCTTGATTAAAGGTACCTCGAACAAATTTATTAGTGTTATCTAATGGTTTTATAGCAAATGAAGAGAGTGTAACAATTCCTCTAGGTAACTGTTCATAGTTGCCTTCTGCATGGTTAGGATAGAGACAATCTGTTGGTAATTCCATAAAGAAATCTTTCATAAATCCTTCATCTCCTCCAAAATTATAGAAGAATGGAACTGGGTGATCTTCAATTTTTCCATCTCTAGTTAATTGAATAATTATTTGTCTATTCAAGAGATCTAGGACAGTCAGTGTTGCATTCCTAAGAAAAATGTCTTGTACATTTTCGTTTCTAACGTTTTCATTATTTGTAACTTTCATAATATTATCTGTTTTTAGCGATATATGGTAAATTAATTTGAGGTCTACAATTATCAATTAAGACTAACATTGATTCGTCCTTTAAGAACTGTTGACTTAGGATAAAATCATGTTCCTCTTCTCTTAGCATAGTATTAAAGATTCGAAGATTAGTAATTAATAATTTAGAACTAGGTAATCTATAATTTTGAGTAAGGTCAAATGAATCTTGTGTAAATGATGAAGATGTAGCCAAGACTCTAATAAAATTAGTATGATTTATAATATCACTAGGATCATCTTTTATCTGATATACATATGCTCCACATTGCTTAAATTCATTTGATGCTGAAATTATAATAGCGTGCCATACTCCACTAATAAAATTATTAATAATATAGTTTTTAACTTGTGAATTTATCTTTACTGTAATAGTTAAGTCTCCCTCAGGCGCAGTTGAATTATATCGATTGAATATAGCAGATATCCTAATTCCAGCTTGGGTATCATCTTCATATCCATCAATAAAACTAATTGATTCAGAAGTACTTGGCACATTAAATAGGCATGTAAATGATAGATTCCTATTAGTAGTATCATTAAACTTAGGAAGAGCAGTATAGATAATTGCAGATTCTCGTAATTTAAAACTTGCAGTATCAACCGCTCCTGAAGTATCAATTAAGATATCTCTTTGATCAGTTAATGCAATATTTCGATATGCTTCAATTCTAATATATCGACCCGATCCACTGGTACCAATATGATTTTCGATTGTATCAAATGGCCCTCTTACTTTACAATACATAGTAGATAAGCCGCTAGTATTCTTATCATGAGTAACAAATCCACCATTTTTCCAAGTAGTAAATAAGTCACTGCCTTGATATGCAAGGATAACTTTATTAATTGGTGCAGGAGTTTTATCTAAACTTGGTAAACTTACGACTTCTTGACTTGTTGCAAGTATAGGCACATCAGTTGTTATATTAGTAATAGTATCTATGATTGAAATATTACTAAGATCATAATAGTTTTCTATTAAAGGAGCAAAGTTAAATGTATATTTCAAAGGTCGTTGAGTTATATCAGGATGAATCTCTTTTCTAGAAGAATCAAAAGTTGTACTTATTTTACTATATTGTGATGGCATAGTAGCATCCTTAATATCATCTAGTACTTCTTCACTAAAAAGTTGATCTGCGCTTAGGATAACGTTATCTAGGAAACTTCGAGTTTCGTCCAATAATAACATATCTATATTTGGATTGTATTTTTTAAGTTGAATCTTCCAAAAGACTGGAGCCATCATAAATCCCCTATGTAAGAAAGATCCCTGTATTTCAAACATTCTATTCAATAGTGGAAAATATAGGAAATCTCTTTTTCTAGGTTCAGAGCTTGTTCCAAATATTGATTGAAAATATTTATGATCAATTTCAACTTCGAAAGGTAGTTGAAAATCCATTCCAAATTCAGAGTATTTTGGTGCATTACTCGGAAAGACATTTCCATTTACCATTACTTTAATACACTTACGATCTATGTTTTTATAGACAGTCCACTCTTTAAATACATAGTCTCCGCTATTTGAATCAGGAAGAGTCCTAAAATAGATAACTTGATGTCCATATAATTGATTAGTAAAGAAAGATATTTCTTGATACATGCCAATTGCACTATCTACAGCATATGGCCTAAAACTAGGATCCCTATTTTGAATAATTGAAGTACACTGTTCATCACTACATATTAACTTAGGAGAATAGGTATTTGCAACTGGCGCAGATTGTCTAAATCTCAATTTAACTTCATTAATTTCAATCGGAGTAGATAATTCGCTATTTGTTCCATCATCATATTCATACTTAACTTCAAAGTAGAAATCTGTGCAGTCTTCTAGGAAGATATGAGCAGCGTCTCCTAAATTTCCAGGAGCAACGACATACCATAGTGACCAGTCTAATCTATTTCTAGAATATCTAAATTGTCTAGTAAGCTTAGTTAAATCCAGAGTATTTGGCATTTCGATAACTAGATCTTCAACAAAATCAGTAAATTCTAGAATATCACATATCGGATCGACTGTTGAAAATATCCTAAAATTTTGATTAAATGTCAGGGAATTATTCTGAGGATCGATTAATAATTTTACAGTTGTATTAGCCATTAAGATAAAAGCTTATTTAGTTTATTTATTTTAGTTTTTTGAACTAAACTAGTATCTACGTTATAGTAAAATAAATAATAAAAAGATGTATGGTCTTGAGAAATAAACAAATACTGGATCCGTTTTGGATAACTAAAGGATCTTACATAGATTCAGAATATTTTAATTATATTTTACTTGATGCAAGTCAAAAATATAAGATTGACTTAGAGGAAGGTATGCTCGACCATTTTTATGAGATATTTTTCCATAGTTTAAATTTAAATAACTTAGCAGTTGATGGAAGTATATTTGATTTTAAAATGCATCCTATTTTTAGGAATGATAGAATAAAGGAAATTAGCAGAGAGCTTAAACAAATTTATTCTAGAAAAGCAGATGTTGTTGAGATATTTAGAAATGCAAATTACGTATTCTTAAATCTTATTTTGGACTATATGGATCTTCAGTTAGATATACTAGATAATATTAATTTCTTTTACCTAAATGAGATGATTCATGAGCAACCTGAGATTTTTCTAGTTATTAATCATGCTGGAAATAAGAAGTATTCTATCTGGAAAATAAAAGATGACCCTCGTAAAAATTTCGGATATTCATTCAAGCGAATAAAATCGGTTACGATTAACGAAGTTAAAGAGAATGCTCTTAGAATAGAATTAGATAAACTGGACGAGCCTGAATTAGAGAATATGAAAGAATATAAGAATGTATGCTTCGCTGTCTTAGAGGGTCCTCCTGAAAAAATGGTAGCGAATGTTATTAAAGATATTATTCTATTGAATAAAGGTATAGCAAAAGGCATTGAATTTGAATCAAATATAATTAGTGAGCTTTATGGGCTCATTTCATCTGAAAGATTAATGCCTTTTACCCTAAATCAATGGATGGATTGAGATATTATTTAAGGTTCAGTATACCAATTGGAGAATCCATCAGAGATAAACGTTCGCTTTGTATATAGTGCAAGAGGGAAAGTATATGTAGTTGAACCATTTATAGTACCTGCGACACTTTTTATGGTTAGTGTTGGTGCTCCAGTATTAGATATTAATTGAAGACATATTGATCGACCTGGAGTACCTGCAGAGGGTAACACAACTGCATTATCGTAGCCTGCAAGTAAAGGGTCCTGTGCTCGCATAAATACTATATGATCAGTGGCAAGTAGATCTACTCCAATATCAGCTATTCCAATCATTGGAGGAGTTGCATCATATCGAGTAATGATGGTTCGTGTTTTACTAAATACTGAACTATGTGTAGTATGTGAACCATATACATCAAGTGAGTCACTCATTATAGTTTTACCGACAACATGTAAGTTAACACTTCCATCTGGCGAGCTTGTCCCTATACCGACCGTTCCTTCAATTATTGCACCATTAGTAGGCGCATTAATAGTATCATACCCAGAGCCAATTGAGGCATTTCCAGATATTGTTAAATCAGAAGTAGGATCAATATCACCAATTGATATTTTACCGATTACATTTGTATTACCGATTACATAAGTTTTATTATTAAGTAGAATACCATCAATATTTGAATTAGTATCAAGCATCATTAAATTAGAAGTATCTAATCGAGTGTATACACTACTATAATTATAAGCGAGACCAACAGTTGAATTAATTGAGCTTGTTCCACCAGTTAATGAAAAAGTTATACCGTCTGCTACGATATGTTGGAAACCAAGTCCTTGTTCAACATGTGACTCAGCAGATCCAATTAGTGTAGATAATTCTGCTTGAAATGAAGGAATAGATTCATTATTCCATTTTGGAGTAAGAAAATTAAATATTGAATTTTGGTTAATATCTAATAATGATTTTTCTTCAGGTACAGAAAGAGAAAATTTAGCAGTATTAATCCATTCATTAGTTAAAGGTAAGTAACTACTTAACGGATTAATATAATTTTTATAAAATTTAATTTTTAAATTATGTTTTATATCACTTAATTCAGCTGACACCCCGTTATTATCTGTATATAAAGAACTTAATTCAATATGATATCTACCTAGATCTGCAGCAACGGATTGCTGATTATCTGAATGATTAGCCGAAATGCTTAATAAAGAATTGTATAATTCATCAGTATTACTTGGAAAATTAATTAATGGATCAGTTTCATCAAAATTATTTAAGTATAAAATATTATTTAGAGAAGGATTAGTAGTTCCTCGTAAAGAGTCAGATGGTGAATTTCTTACACCAAACGCAATAAATTTAGTTGAAGTACCCAATGTTTTAACAAACGGTGAACCATTTGCAATTAGATAATTATTAATAATCGTTGAAATCCCTACTTCTAATACCCAAGTAGACGTACTTGCATCCCATTGCCATACATCAAAATTAATATTATCTAAATATAGATCTCCATCAAGTAATCCAATAAAAGTATGTGTATTTGGATCATTTGAATCAATAAACCAAGTAGCGCCACGAATTCCCTGGGTTCCAGTTAAACCTATTGGACCAGGAGGTCCGATTGGCCCAGTTAGACCAATTGGCCCAGAGGTACCTATTCCTAGTTCAAGGAGTTTATTAAAATTGAAGTTTAATTTTTCACTACTTATCTCCTGAGCATCAGATGGAAAAATTTCTTTTAAGTTTATTCTAATTGGCATATTAGATGAATTTAATTTTTATCTTAGGACTAACGGATAAACCTGAACCTGCTTGTTTATTAAAGCTGAATTTAAGTATCAGTTTGTCTTTTTTATTTATTTGCACTGATTTTAATATATTATAGCCTTGTGCAAAGCGCTGACTGTCTGTTAAAAAGTTGAATTCTATTCCATTTGGATTCGATGTACTTTGAGTATTTGTTGCAGATATCGAAGCATTTGATTTGGCATAAAATTCATTTACATTAATATCGTACACTTTTAAAATATTTAGTTTTATGTATTGTTTAACATAATCTGTAATATTATTAAAATTCCCAATATACTTATTATATGTATATGTTGAATCCACTAGCGTATCTGATAGATATTCATTGAATTTAACACTTATTCCATCATTAATCAAGAATCTGGTTAATGTATTATTTAAATTAATAATTCCAGTTAAAGAAGATGGTGTTTCTTTAATCACCAATTCACGATTAGAAATATCTACTTTATCTAAATCAGTGGATTCATCTATTATATAAAATTGAGATGGGTCAGTTTTATCGAAATAATCTAATTCAATATATTCTGGCAAGTTTATTAATTTTGCTAAGAATGAATCATCTTCCTCTATTCGTAAAGCACCTGAAACAGGATCTTTTTTAGATTTAGTTGAATACTTATGATGGAAACCCCAATCCCAATTACCTTTAAGAAGAAAATAATCAGATTGGCCAATAGCTACTTCATCAAGTTTAGGATAGATCGGTAAATAAGTATCATCTGATTCAAGTTCTAATATTTGACTATCTGCTACTTTAATGTGATTAAAGTTTGGAAGAGTCATTAATGAATCAATTAGTGAATTAAATTTAATATTACTTAATGAAATATCATTAATCTTATTATTTTTAAATATAAAATTGCTTTGATAAATTGAATAGTTTCGAATAACTGGTTCATATTCTCCCTTATATCGATTAACTTCATATTTCAATGGAAGATCAGCAACCTCATAATCTGTACCAATATCAGATTTCCCTGAAAATTGAGTAGGTATTCTAGCAGTATTATTAGTTATTAATTGATTTTTTTTCTCAATATGCGATACATCAAGTATTTCTAAATAGAAATTAGGATCAGTATTTAGTGTACTGATTCCATTAACGATCGAATATGAAGAATATTCAATAATTGGATGTTTAGTTGATGGAGTCTGTTCATTTACGTATTTTTTAAATTTAGCAAATGATATTTTCTCAAATAATTTTTCAAAATATTTTTCGCCACCTGTCATTACTTTAAATACATAATGATTATTAATAACAGATACTAATCCAGAAGGTATATTGTTGTATAGTGCTATAGTATTTGGAAGAATAGGTATGGCTAAACATAGTCCATAAGTAGTAGTATCATAATGTATGTAATCATCAACGACAGTATCAAAAATATTTATTATTGCTCCAAATTGAGATACTGGAAAAGCACCTGACTTAGCATCAATAAAAATATTAAGTCCAGTAAACGTATCTTTGATAAAAATTACAGTATTGTCAGTTAATTTATTTAAATCGTCAGATAGAGTCGATGGATAGTTTGGAGTTGCTAAATTAGATAATCTAGCAATATTATTATTAGATACTCCTGAAAATGTAATATTTAATTTTGATGCAAGTCTAATATTTGAAAATGAATTTAATGTATTATTATATTTTTTATTTTTTAATGAATATAATAAAGTATGAGTTATATTAGAAACACTATTTGAATCAAATTGAATTCTATAATCTCCATTAATTGTTTCAAATGGATAGATTTTAGTTGGATCAACTGGTGTAAATAGAGTCGAATCATTAAAATTAAGAGTATTGAAAATAGGCGGCACAGGATTTTTCCAAATAAGATCAATTTCTGCAAGATATCCTAGGGATACTTCAATAACTATTAAAATAAATTTAAAATCAGTATGTTCAATTACTTTATATGCAATTGGCGGTTGATTTTTACTATCAATATCTTCTTTTATAGGTTTTAAAATACAACTAAATTTATATCCATCAAATCTATTACTAATAGTTTTAGCAATAGCCTTTCCGTCTGGTCCAATAACGGTTGGATCTGTGACATCTTTAAACGTAAGTTTAAAACCTTTAAAGAATGCTTCATATTGGCCAGCATTATTCTTAATTAGAGAAGCGTATCTAAATTGAGTATCGCCGATTTCCTCTCCACTAGAATTAGTTGGAGTATAAGTAAAATAATTTATAAAATAATCGGGATCAGTTAATAATTTACCTTTATAATCAAACGGAGTATCAAAATAATAATTATTTTGTGCAATTAAGGAATCATCCTCCATATAATTAAAATTACTCTCAATATAAAACCATTCGTGCGTAAAATTTAGTGGATTTTGAGAAGCATCAACATGATCAGGTGAAAAATTATTACGGCCAAATATAATTTCAGTATTTAAACGATATGGATTACTTCTAGAATCAGTACCATTTTTTATTCCCCATTTAGTAATATACGGAAGTATTTTTGAACGTAATGCAAAATCCAAACTTTCATTTTCCTTATAGTAATCATATTCAGTATATGTTACCCCGTTTAAATATTTTGTTCTTAAATTATATTCATTATCATCACGTTGAGGAACTATTTTACTTGGATCCTTTAATAATGAGAAACCGCTAAAATCTCTAAGTTCTTTATTTTCATCAAGGATAGGGATAATTGGATTCTGTATAGCAGCCGCATAAAATGTAACCAGTGGAGTTCCATCTATAATTGAATATGAAACTAGTGAAGAAACGGTAAATGGAGTATTTTCAGAATAGTTAACACCAGTCGGATTTAAACTATCGATTACATTAATTGTTCCATTATACACAATATAGTCTATTCCTGGCTCCAGTAATTTAGTATCCTCAGGAATAAAGTAATAGTTATATAAATCTATTTCTGGAAAATTTGTATATGTACTTGAATAAAAATCAAAATCTAAATCTCTAATTGAGAAAAAAGAAAGTAGACCAATAGATGGTCTAAATTTAGGTCTCATTAAAAATTCATTATGCGAAACGGTTGGAGTTTCATTCTCGTCAAGAACAATCGCAATCTTTGTATTATATGAATTAATAGCTTTTGATCTAGATGATTGAGTTAATGAATTCTCTTCATTAATATCATCAATGTATTGTGATATTTTTCTAATTTTAGAATAACTATTAGAAGATTTAATTAAAATAGATTCAAAATTATTATTAAGTTTGTCTAGATGACCAGCATCAATAATTAATCTATTCCCTACTTCTTTAGATCCACCTTTAAAATTAATTTGAGTGTTTATTAAAGAATTTCCAGTAACGCCATATATTGATACAACTGAATATTGTAAAGTCGGTGATGTAAATGATAACTTATAATCTATATCAAATTCGCCTGGAATATTTAATTTAATGAATACTTGATCATCATATGCATAGGCAGTAAAAGATCTATTTCTAATTCCATTTATACAATTTGCTAATGCACTAGCTACTTGTGATAAGTAACCTGAGCCATTCATATAAAATTCATCATATCCTAAGATATTATCATAATCATTATATACATAATAATCTCCAGGATTAGGAATTAGCGAATATACTGGAAGAGCTTGTACTGCTTGAATTAAATCATATTTTCCAATTAAATCTACTCTAGTTCCATGAGGATGATATATTCTAATTTCATCATAATTATTAAGAGTTGAATTAATTTTAATTACTGAATGAGATAATCCTTGAGTTTTAACAGCGGTTCCTGCATCTTGTAAAAAAGAGTTTCGACTCTGTCCAAAGAATAATCCAAGATCTATTTTATTATTAGCAAATCGAATATTACCTGAACGAAGTTCTTTTCGAGATGTACCACTTGCAGTAGGGTTAATTGGGATAGAGTTAACTTGATATTCAAAAATATCATCATCGATTTTAGTTACTAGGAACTCTCCAGAATAATCAGAGTCAGAACTAGTAATTACTATTAGATCATCTGTTAAATACCCGTGAGAGGCTTGAGTAGCACTAACGAGTGTACCGATATTACTTAATGCAATTGGGATAGGATTAGTATAATCAATATTGAATGTGTTAGACGTAGGATTAAGAGTCGGTATGTATAATTTACCATCTTTATCACTAATATAATTTAAAAATAGATTATCTGAATCCTTAAAAATATTATTAAATTCAGAAATATTGATATCTAAGTTTTTATATGGAATAATTACACCATTTGGATTAGCTTGCGGAATACTAACATCATCTGATTCTAGAAAAGGTTTTCTTAAATGAGGTGTATTTTCCCAAGTACCACGATTAGAATATGCACGATCTAAATCAATATCTAATTTACTTAATTCAATTGAGTTTACATAGAATCCTAAATATCTATTGAAATCATATTTTTCTGAACTATCATCATTAAAAATAAATTCAAGATTTAATATATCTGGAAAAAGTATTCCATTTCTAGAATAACCATTTGTAATATTTTCTTCAAAGAATTTTAAAGGTTGGGATGAAGTATATAAGTTTTCTAATAATTCTCCTTTGCTTCCAAGTGCTCCTTCATTTATTAATACGCCATTCCAATTAGTATATTCATTTTCACCAAAGCCAACAGTTAATGGACTTGCTGGAAAATTCTTATCATTTACATAATTACGAATATATTGACCTACTTTAGTTTCAGGACGTAAATCAAAAGTTTTTATGATTGATGCTTTACTAAAAAGATCAATTAAATAATCTGTTTTTGATTGAGAATCATCGTATAACTTTTTTACTTGATCTAGTGGAAAATTAGCAGGATCAGTTATTTTAAGAACAATAAAATATGAAGGAAGATCTTTTCTAAGATATAATGGAGCAAAATAAGCCATTCTTTCAGAATACTTGTTTGAAACTAAGTATTTTGCTCCGCTAAAATAGTGTGAAAAATCATATTGGTCTTTAAAATCTTTAGATGTTCTAGTTGAATCTACTTTTTCAGAAAGATCAAAGATAATTTCATTTGGAGTAGTACCATTATTAAAAAATCTAAAAATATTTGATGCATGTGATTGGACAGTATCAATACTTACTTTTGAATATAAATCCTTTGATAATTCAGAGTTAGCTTTAATTGATTCTAGCCACATTTCATCAGACTCACTAACCATAACTTTAACATTACCTGTAAGCTTAGGATTAGTTCTCACTAATTGAAAACTTGCAGAGTCAGTTAAAATTTTAGTTGATGATACATTACGATTTCCCATATATACTATTCATTTTTTAGAATGTAGTTACTCTTCCTGTACTTTGAACAAGCGGTGCATCAAGTGTAGTCTCCTTAATATATTGCGCACTTACTTGTAAATCAAAAGAAAAAGGTGAATCATCCTTTAAGATAATGTCAATTCCAAGTTTCTTAGAATATTTTATATTAGTAAGAGTCCCGTCGGTTTTATATCCGCCAATATATCCAAGTTTATCTGATGCTCTAAATTGAAATAATACTGGAATATTCACTGCATTTTCAGAACCAACTTTAATTGATTTACTTGATCTTGCTGGGAAATTTCCTTGAACTGAAACAGATTCATAATTAGTAGGATACATATATAAGTATGATCCGCATGTATATTTTCCTATTAAATATTCATCGTTTTTAACAAAACCTAATTTTGTAGGATAATGAGAATCATTTCTAGAGGTATCGTCAGTAGGTAGAGCCGGCGTGATTCTACTTGCCTGTTTATAATAAGCGACTCCAAATATATTAGTTGAATCAGATACACTGGTTTCAAAATTTAATGCTTGCGAAAATGGTAAATATTGTTGATTAGCAGTAGATGAAATAGATCCGCCTGCTGCAAACTCA
>Ga0114969_10001553_pt1 | contig 19449 bp, 17 predicted proteins | sample M_130807_MF_Meta_FD_87316 | JGI IMG/M metagenome (GOLD analysis project Ga0114969, IMG submission 87316) | Freshwater microbial communities from Lake Montjoie, Canada to study carbon cycling - M_130807_MF_MetaG | ecosystem: Environmental > Aquatic > Freshwater > Lake | place: Lake Montjoie...
GGAGGAGCAGGAGAAGCGCCAGGAGGAGCAGGAGAAGCGCCAGGAGGAGCAGGAAGAGAAGCGCGAGGAGGAGCAGGAAGAGAAGCGCCAGGAGGAGCAGGAGAAGCGCCAGGAGGAGCAGGAAGAGAAGCGCGAGGAGGAGCAGGAAGAGAAGCGCCAGGAGGAGCAGGAAGAGAGGCGCTGACACGGGCCCCGAGCCGGGCGGCGCTAGGGCGGGGTGGTGTACCAGGACGGCGTTGGCGTGGCTGTTGAGGAGAGTTATAAGATGGAGGGGGAGGCCGAAGAAATAGAGGGGGGGGAGGTAGAGAAGCAGGTGATAATCTATAAAAGGCTTCTAAATTCTCTTCTTCCTCAGAAGGCGTAGCATTGTTAGGACCATATAACGGCGAAGTATATGGAACACCCAGTTCTATGAGTCTTTTCGCTATTTCGTCATATTTCTGGACTAATTCATCATCATCCTGAATGGCTTTCGCCTTATTAGATATTTGTGATGCTATTGTATATAGATGATCTTGTAATATGCGTGCCTCATCTCTATGACCATGATATGGTAAACGCAAATCCATCTTATCTATTTATCCTATACAAATTATAACTTCTCAAACGCCAGAGTCTCCATAGTTTTTACCCCGCGCTTCTCATCAATGAACTCCACGGCCTTCTTGCCGGCCTCGTCTGACTTGAGGTGCTCAGAGAGAAAGCTCTGGAGAGACTTCTGGGTGAGCCCGCCCTTTGCCTGGCGCTTCTTGTATAGAAGACGGCCCTGGGAGGCTTTTAGATCCAGAGTGCCAAGGTTGTGCTTCTTCATAATACGCATAACGACCTCCTCCAAGGCCTTCTGGCGTACCTTGCGCTCGCGCAGCTGTTCCCTCAGTTTATTCGTATCTTCTTGTACTTCTTTCCAGGCCGTAATCATCTGCGGAAGAATTTGTAGGTCTTGTTCGGCAGATGGTTCTACGAGGTCCATTTCAGGGCTGTGTAAAAGGATGCGATTGGCGTTTAAGGCGCTCACATATCGTTGGAGGGACTAGATTCTATAACTTGCGTGCCGTCGTCAGATAGACGACCTGCCCAAGTGCCTATCTCGGGGTTTCCTTCTTCGTCTCTTGTCACTGTGAATAAGCCATTATTAGATGTTCTGAAATATTCTTGCTGGCCGACAGTTACGATTTCCAGGTCCCCGTCATCTGCCTCTTCTTCTTCGGGCCATTCGGTAGATTCCTCGGATTGCTGCCCTTCTTCGGGGGACATCTGATCCTCGGTCGCGGCCTCTTCTTGCCGCGCGGCCTCTTCTTGCCGCGCGGTCTCTTCTTGCAGCGCGGCCTCTTCTTGCAGCGCGGTCTCTTCTTGCCGCGCGGCCTCTCCCTTTTCCTCGGGTGCGGCCTCTTCCTCTTCCTCGGGTGCGACCTCTCCCTCTTCCTCGGGTGCGGCCTCTCCCTCTTCCTCGGGTGCGGCCTCTTCCTCTTCCTCGGGTGCGGCCTCTTCCTCGGGTGAGGCCTCTCCCTCTTCCTCGGGTGCGACCTCTCCCTCTTCCTCGGGTGCGGTCTCTTCCTCTTCAGCTTGTTCGTAATATTCTTGAGGAGGAGTTTCACGTCTTCCTTGTAAAAGGGAAGGGGTTGAAACAGGTCCTGGGCTAGGCTGGCTATATCTATTGGGTGTCTTCTGCCTTAGGGGTAAAGGAGCAGGAGGAGTGGCTTGCCTTAGAGGAGGAGTGGGTTGCCTTAGAGAAGGAGTGGGTTGCCTAGGAGGAGGCGTGGCTTCTCTTAGAGGAGGAGTTGCTTGTCTTAGAGGAGGCGTGGCTTCTCTTAGAGGAGCCGTGGGTTGCCTAGAAGGAGCAACCTTCTTACCCTTCTTCTGTGTAAAGCGTCTACGATTGTTAATTACATCTGTTCCACGAAAATCCAAATAACTCTGTCCAGGGTGAGCATCTTTCCACGCGCGATACGCTTCAGCCATCTTCAAGGAAAAATTCTCATCTCTCGGAATATCTGGGTTTTTTGCAGCCCAATTCGCACCCCAGTAATGCCAATCAGAGCGTCTGCCAGGGCCTCTAGGCATAGGAGGTAATTCCGGACTTACTACAGGAAGTGCCTGGCCTTGGTCCTGGCCTTGGCCTTGGTCCTGGCCTTGGCCTTGGTCCTGGCCTTGGCCTTGGTCCTGGCCTTGGCCTTGGTCCTGGCCTTGGCCTTGTATAACGGCCTGTCTTAACCTTCTCATTTCCCCCATAAGCATATTCATTTTCTCATTCAATTTAAAAATAGATTCGTGTAATGGAATCCTTCGTGTAACTCTGGCGGCCATTCTACTCATACAACCGATAAAATTGACGTATTCCCGCACCTATATACAAAGTCCTATGGAATCATACCAAATAATCTCGGAAGATCCTCGTGTTCTCAAAGGAAAGAAACTAGCAGAGCTTCTCTGGTGGTCTCTTGCGAAGCGGATTGTCTACCTAGCAGGAGAAGCGTATAATTGGACAGAGGAGGAGTGGGAAGAGGCCGGAAGAATATTTATCAGAGCTAATGATTATTTTGTAATTGTTACTAACTAAAATATAATTTTAGCCGATCACGGATACGAGACCTACAGACACCACATTCATTTACCATCCTTCTTGCGCATGTCTGGCAAAACGTATGTCCACAAGGATTTATAGCCATTCCTACAGGCTCTGTTATACAAATAGGGCAAATAGGCTCGGAGACTACTTGACTCCCTGTCTTGAACACTTGTATAGCATCTCGGAGTATAATATGTTTTTGGTAGAAATACAAGAGTTCCTTATAATTCGTTTCAATGCCCATATCCGTAAAACACACCTTTAAATACTTCTCCAGAGAAGCCACTAGTTCAGGCATGGCCTCATTTGTCTGTAACTCAATGAGAGTAGATACACGGCGCTGTATCTTATCCATCTTTTCAATACGCATCTTGAGATTATTCTCGCTTTCGAGTAGCTTCTCACCCGTTTCCTTATACAATTCGATAAGTGCTGTAATCTGATTACGTAATTTATTCATATTACTCGGACCTTTCTCAGATATCGTAGCTTCTATTTCTTCCTGTATCTTTACACCATATGTACCAGAAACATCTTGAAGAAGTTGTTGTAAGGTTTTCACAGAATTTATATCTGTATCTTGCCTCAAGGCATATCTCCTCAATGCCTGTTCTACGGGCCCTGTAATATTATTTTCTGAGACTGGCTTATATAAAAACCCCAGAACATTCTCATTCTGGCGTATCATCATCTCTCGGAGACGCTTTCGCCAGTTTGTAGGAATGAGTTGCGGACTTGTACGAGGTGGTAACGATTCTGTGACATGCCTGGCAAGGCTTTGTTGTACAATCCCTTGTATAGCGTCCTGATTTCCTCCAAGAGCCTCCATATGCGCGCCATTTGGACGACTGTCCTCTGCATCTGGAAAATTTGCCGGCGAAAAGACTCCATTCATTAAGGAAAAATTAGGTAAGTCGTCTGCCATTCTATACAAAACTTCTAACAAGAGCCTTTGTATAAAATATCCTTATGTAAACGCGTCACGTAAAAACCTTTAGAGGTCATCCAGATTTACTTCTTTATCATCATTCGCCATATATTTTTCATCGCGTTTCTTTGCGATTTGCTGTTCTTGTTCCTTCTTTTGTACTTTCCTATCATCTTGATACTCTTTGTCGGAATCAGAACCCCTATCAAAAATATCATCATCCGCATCTTCACCAGATTTCACAGCTTCCACCTTGCGCTTAATAGTAGCAGCGTCATCAGTCTCCAGATTTGTAAAAAGGAGTTTGTTCATTCCTTCCTGTTTCTTCAAGGTTCCATATATCCTCTGGTCCACTAGCGCAAGGATATCACCGATTTCTGCGCTCTTTTCCGTTGTCGATGTACCCAGCTCACGAATGCCAATAAGTACAAGGGCTCCTTCATCCACCCACTGGTTCTTTCGTATGGATCCTGCGAGTTTACAAATACGTTCTTTATTATCATTACAAAAAACCTTGAATCGTCTATCACCTAGTTTCTTCAATGTACGACCAATCATCTGGCCTTTATCCGCATCCCACTCCAGCATCTTCACGTTTTCTGCTGTCGTGTTCTTCCCCTTCCTGTAGCCCTTGCCACCTTTTGTATTCACAGGCATTTTTCTTTCTCCTATAGCATCTATGTAAAAAGGGTTTAGGTTACGGCATTTAGGTTACGGTGTGAAGTCGGGTGTATCTGACATTGTTCCGTACGTGGCATCTGCTGACTCCGACAATCTACCATCAAGCACATTGCCACCCCTTTGCTTCCTTGTTTGCTTTGCTTTCCTTTTAGATTTCTTTGTCTTACGGGTAAGACGGCGTTTGAATACGCGACTGGTGAAGAGCATTCTAGATTAGCTTGCTAAATAAGACGAGCCGAGGAGGATTGAGACTATTTGCCAGGTTCCGGAGAATTTTGCGATTCTCATCCTTTCTCGTCCCGGGTTTCAGGCCGTGTTTGCGAATGACCTCTTTGATTTCCTCTTCTGTGTCAATGATGTGTAATTCGTGGTTTATAATGGTAGAAGCATCTTTGCCAGCACGAATTGTCCACGCCTTCTTGTTTGGACAATCGTCGTCAGCATGACCATATGCCTGACAGACACAGCAATACATGCTCTGTCGGTACTGACACTCTGTGATTTTGTGGCGAATAGAAATACCTCCTAAGACATGCCTGCAGTACTTACACGGTCCTTGATCAACTAGCATTTGTTTTTTATACGACGAGTGTAGACCGGTACTATGTCAGCTCAACATGTTCACTTTTTTTTCAGTATGAAAGAGCAGATAAAGATATATCACTGGCAGACGATGACGTATGCTCGTCACAAGGCCACGGATGATGTGTTAAAGGAGTTGGATGAGAATATAGACCTGTTTGTGGAGGTGTATATGGGAAAGTACGGACGTCCGAACATGACCCGGACGACGAATACGGTGACTGTTCGTAATATGAGTGATAAGACGGCTGGGAAGTTTATCAAAGACTGTATTGCGCACCTTGGGGGGCCGTTTTCCAAGTCTATTCGGGCCACGGATACGGACCTCTTGAATATCCGCGATGAGATGCTCGGCTCGTTAAATAAGCTGATCTATCTTTTCTCGCTCAAGTAAAAGAAGATGTCGTCCGATTCCAAAATATATTTGCGCGCAGTTTCCACAATCAGCTCGTATACCTTGGGCAAGTTGCGCACGGGTATGCCAGCACAGGAATATGTACAGTACAAGACCGACTGGAATTTCTTCAATGCGGTGTGGGCATTCAATTATACGGCGAGCACTATTAATGCCACTGCTAAGTGTCCTACGCCTATATATGAGTTTGCCTCCAATGCTGAGAGATTATCTTATATTCGCGGGCAGATTTCTCATGTAGATTATTATCCTTCCGCAGCTGCCGCGGGAGTTTTTAATGATATTCGTTAATAGAAGATGTCGTGTCCGACGATTTCTGGAGTGAATACTAACGCTGCCGTTGCTCCTCTTGCCACAGATCGTTCTCCGCAGATTATTACTCTGCCCGATGGTCATGTCATCAGTACGTCGTTTGTATATCAGAGCGTGGCTATTCAGAACGCTGCCAATAGTGTGTATATAAGAAAAAGTACAATTGATGGACAGAATGTGGTTGCGAATCCTACAGCTCCGAAACAGTATATATTCCGCACGGACTATGAGCGCATGCAGTTCATCATCGGGAAGAGGGGGGTGGCTCGCGGGGCTTCTGGGTACCAGTAGTCGGCTTGGGCATTGTATGGATTTCCCTGAGCGCCTTGCGCCGAATAGATTCCTCAAAGATGTTCATGAAGTCGCCTAGGTAGGCGAGTACATGAGCTTCTAACTTGATTGGGCGTGGCTTGGGTTCTGTGGAGGACATCTTTTGGATTGTTGGGACTTGTGTAAAAGGGGTTTGTTGCGGTCATTTTTTAGTTGTTGGGGGTTATTAGATGAGTGGGCGGAATGTTGCGGTGAGTCCTATTAGGCGGAGTACATTACAGGCGGTTATACGACAAAATAAAACACTGAAGACGCAAAAAGAAAGATTGGATCGAACACTTGAGATGATACGTGGTGTAGATAAAATAAAGAATATGGAAGGCAAAGAAAGATTTTTAGACGAGTTTGAGGCTAAATATGGATACTCCGAACCTGCTCCTGCTGTTGCTGCTGCTGTTGCTGTTGCTCCTGCTCTTGCCCCTGCTGTTGCGGAGGCTCCTGCTGTTGCTGTTGCGGAGGCTCCTCCTGCTGTTGCGGAGGCTCCTCCTGCTGTTGCGGAGGCTCCTCCTGCTGTTGCTCCTCTTGAATCTGACGTATACCCTGTAAAAATACGTAAAACCCTTGAACAGGGCGATTGCTTCTATAGTGCCATTTACAGATCTGCAAAAGAACGCCCAGGACTTTTAGAAAAACTATCTTCTTGCGTAGGAATTCAAGACACAAATGAAGAGGATTTTGTGCAAGGATTTCGTAATATTGTTGCTACTCAAATTGTATCTGGAAGACTCCCCTCTGAAGAAGGTGTTGATGCATTTGATTATTTATCAAGGTATTTTATGAGTAATGTTGATTCATATACACAGATAATTGCCTCGTATCCTGATTGGTTCAAAGAAGAATTCTCAATGGGTCTAGGTGAGAGAGAATCGTTTATTCAGATTGTAGCATCACATTCTAGAGAACCAGGAGAGTGGGTTGGAGAAATAGAAGTAAGAATTGTCAAGACATTATTGGAACCATGTGATATATCTATAGAAGTAAGGAGCAATATCGAAAATAAACTTTATAAACGCTCTCAAGGGAAAGATGTCTTACATTTATATAATAGAAGTGAATGCCATTATGAATATTTTTCATTTCTTGCGGATCCTGTAGTTGAAGAAAAGAAGAGTTCAAATGAACAAGTATTACATACAAATGGCCCTCGTTACACTACCACTCATTCTGAAGAACAAAAAATAGATGATGAACCTAGTGAATTAGAAATTCTGGAGAATAAATACGCTGAATGTAAAAGGGCATGCTTAGAATTAAATACACAGATAACAACAATTAAGAGTAATGAGCATTTACCATACGAATTGGATAAATCGGCAACATTAATCGATTTATTAGATAAAGTAGTATTACACCCTGAATGGAAAGAACGCATATCAAGCTTAATTAATATTTCTACATCACTCACAGGTGATAGATTACGTGGTGGCAGTTACTTTGAAGCTATTTTTCAACTTGCCATTGGTATAGGCGCACTTCCACAATTTAAATCTAAGTATGTAAGGTTTTATGATATAACAGACTATAAGACTCTAACACCACTCCCTAATTATTTACATACAAAGACTGTTAAAAATGAAGGTCGCCTTGAAACGGGCATATCAGATATAACATTTGAAGTATCAGATATACCTTTTGAATACCAAGATGATTATACAGTATCGCCATCTATATCTTCAAACAAGTATGAGTGTGGTTCTGTGCCAGAAACAAAGGTAGAATCAGGTAAGAAAAATCCATTATATTTCATAAGTGTAAAGCGCTTTTTAAAGAATGAAAAGAGTGTTGCTAAAGGATATGATATACCAATATTAAATCAACAATTACAAGAATTAGCTCATGATCCTAAATATATTATGGTAGGTGTTAAAAATAAGAACAAGTTTTTATCAAATCTATCAAGGACGCGTATGGATTTTATAAAATCCAGTATACAGGAGAGAGTTATTGGATATGAAGAAGTATTAGAGGCATTTTCCAACTTCAGAATATCATTCTTTAACAAACCAGATGTTGGTGTAGATGCCACCCCTGAAGTAATTTCTGCTAAAGTAAGGGAATTATATCCCATTAATCACGTGCAAAAACCTATTCTATCTCTTTACTTCCATCAGGAATTAGTCGTGTCATCTGTAATGAATCGTATAAAAAACATAGAAGTATCTGATAGACCACACTTTATGTGTATAGGCGTTTTACCCAGAGGTGGAAAATCCTTTATAGCAGGTGGTGTCATTGATTCTCACAGAAAACTAAAGGGTAAGAGTGGTGGTTATAATATACTATTTTTAACATCCGCCATTAATGAAACGCGTACACAATTCAAAGAGGATCTTGTACAAATGTTTTCAGAATTCGATGACTTTAATTTTGTAGATGTAGTACTAAGTTCAGGTGGAGATGGATTAACTGGTATTGGATCCAAGAAAAATAATTTCTATTTTGTAAGTCGTCAACTCTCTTCTTTAAAGGAACAATTCGACAGTGAGGGGAATCCTACAAGTATAGGAGAACCAGATATATTACAAAGACTAGAGAGAAAACTTGGATATAGGCCAGAATTTGATATTTGTTTTTTTGATGAAGCGCATGTAGGAATAAAGTCTGGTGTAGTAAGAAAAAATTTTCAGAAAACCTTTGAACAATATAAGATGCCCATTATATTAATGACTGCAACCTACAAGGCTCCTGCGGCTGTACTAGACTCGGCCCTTGACCTTTTTGTATGGGATCTCCAAGACATTAAAGATATGAAAAGCTTGCCACAATTGGGGTTAGATGCCTTTATAGCAAAAAAACCCGATGTACTACAAAGATATCCTATAATCGCGGAAAATATTCTTCGCAATCGTTTAAAATTAGGTCAAACTGAAGAACAAATCGCTAAACCTTATATTAACTTTCCTAATCCAACGTTCATATCATTAACATTTACACCAGAAACTATAGCAAATTTATTAAAAGATGGTGGTGGATATGATTATAGTAAATTTTTCCAAACAAATCCAGATGATGGAAGATTAAGTAAAAACAGTGAGTATGAGAACTGGCATGGTTTATTAACAAATAGAGAGCATTCTTTGTTACTGAGAGAATTTATGACTCCTGTCATTGAAAAACGCGAAGGCGATAGCCATGGCATATTAGAAGGTAAACATAGAAAGTATCGCGCTTTAAATCAGGTATTTAGTATAGCACAACAGCACGGTGGCCGACCAAGCCAATCTAAGCCATTTTCAATCCTGATGTTCATGCCAATAGGCGAAACTGCTATCGGTGAACTATGTCGTGTTTGGGCATCGTTTATGTACCAATCACCGTATTGGAGAGATAATTTTGTATTTTTAACACTTAGTGTATATGCTAATCACAAAAAAACGCCACATCAAACATTCAAGACTGCAGTTGAAAAAGGTATATGCCATCGCGAGGACTTTGAAAGGGTTGATCTTAAAAATATAATTTTAGGTATTGAAAGAGAGGCGTTGAAGCAAGGTAAGGGACTTGTTATATTATCGGGAGATGTAGCAAAAATGGGTATATCGCTTCCATGCGTAGATGTGGTATTTCTTATGACATTAAATCCTGATGCAGATGATATTATTCAGAAGATGTACAGGGCACTTACAGATAACCCCCCATACAAAAAGGATGGATTCATTATAGATCTTGATATTAAACGTGTAATAAAGGCAATGTTTGACTACGATTTGGAAAAAGATAAATTGCGCGTAAATACTAAGAAAACACCAAGCACAGAAGAACGCCTTCTCAAATTATTTGAACTCTGTGATTGGGGTCAAGAAGCTTTCACAGAAGAACATCCTGAAATGTCATTTGATGATATAATGAACCAAATAAAACAAAAAGTAATAACTGATTTAAAAGGGAAAATTTTGTTAGAGTTTAGTGATAAGTTAAATAAGCTTGATGTTACACAAATTGAAATTATAAAGAAAGATTATCAATTGAACAAGTTAATGGACTCTACCCTTTCATATACTGCTCCAGCTAAACCTAAAAAAGGTGCAAAATCTAAAGCTGTTACTATGGCCGAGCGTGGTGAAAGTGTACCTGTAGCTCCTGCTTCCCCGGCTATCCCGGCCGCTATTGGTTCTCTAATGCCAAATGGTGAAGCTCCTTCTGAACAACCAGCACCGTCAGCAGTGCTAGCTTCACCGCCACTAAAGATGTTGACAAAAGAGCAAATAAATGAGAAGATGATGAACATTATTAAGACATTTGTAAATACACTTGTTATAAAATCGGCAGAGCCGTGGGCTCCCCGTATGAATCTTGCCGAGCTGTTGTATAAATACAATATAAATAAACAGCAGTCTACATGGCCCATCAAATGTAAATGCTCTTCAAACGAAGACTGTAAGGCAGAACATACAAATTTATACGAGGTAGCAGTATGCGAATTAGAGGTATATGCTAGAGATTCTGATGGAAAATACAGTGAACATATACACAAAGGTATAATGGAGTTAATAGATAAAATATTTGAGAACTCTACATTGATTATTGAGTGGAATCTATATATAGAGAACCTCTTAAAAGAATTGAATGACGCCAAGCCTGTAAAGGGCGGTGGTAAAAAAAAGAAGTTACGGATGCTATTCATGCGGAAAAATAAAGAGTATATATAGATGGCCGAATCAGCCAAAAGGTATAATAGTATACTTCAAATAATTGATGACCGTCTTATTGCAGATGAAGTTGCTAAAAAGGATCGTGGTGAAGTTTTTACACCATTGAATCTAGTGCGCGAAATGTTATTTGGTATTCGTAAATCATCATTAGAAGAATTTAAGGATAAAATGCCTACTGTTAAGAGTACAGAATATATTAAATTGATATGGGGTCTAAATGAAAAAGGGGAGTTTATAGATGATAACGAAGATGATAGAATAGGAGGAATTCCCTTAGCTGTTTGGAGAGACCCTGATACAAAATGGCTAGATCCTGCAAATGGTATTGGTAATTTTCCTGTTGTTGCTTTTTATATGCTGGATTATCAATTGGGTAAACATGGATTAAAGGGGTTCAATCTCAAGGGCGATGATAACAAAGTAAAAAGAAGAAGATATATTGTTAAGAATATGCTGTTTATGATTGAATTAAATAAGGGGAATGTTAATACTTCAAGAAAAATATTTGATAAGATTGTGCCAGGTGTAACAGCTAATATATGTTGCGCTGATACTCTTAAAATGAGTGATGAAAAATTAAAAGAACTATTTGGAGTGAATAAGTTTGATGTTATTATTGGAAACCCTCCTTTTAATAGTGGCGGTATTCGTTCAAAAGTTGGTGAAAAAAAAGATACTAAAACATTATGGCCCGAATTTATTAAACACTCGCTAAATTGGTTAAAAGATGATAAATATTTAGTTTTTATAACACCAAATACATGGATTGAATTAAATTCTCCAATAAGTAAAGTTATATTAGAAAATCAAATATTATCTTTAAAATCATATGATGTTGTTCAATCACATGCACTATTTTCGAATGAATCTGGAGAAATACCATTAGTACATTATTCTATACAGAAAGTATCTAGTAAAGATGATACATATATATATGATAGTTCAGATAATAATTATAAATTATATAATATATATACAAATGATTTTATACCATCTTCTGGAATAAGTTTAATAAGTAAAATAATGAAAGTAAGCAAAAAATATGGTAATTTAGAAAAATATTACGAGAATACACAAACTAAAGATAAAACACATATGAAAGAAAAATTACAGGGACCATATATATATCCCCTAATAAATATTAGTAATAGCAAAATAAATATTAAATATTCTGATATATGCTATAAACATAACAATAATAAAGGAAAACTTGTATTTCCAAATTTTTCAATGGGGTATCCTATATATGATAAAGATGGAATATTAGATGGTGCCGCAAATATGATGTTTACAGTTTATGCAGATAATATAGAAACACTGATAAATATACAAAAACTTTTCTATACACATGTAGTATGGTTTATTTTAGTATCATTAAAAACAAAACAAAAATTTATGAGTAATAGAATATTTGATATTCTACCAGATATAAGTAATATACCTAACTTTCCAAAGGAAATAACAGATGAAACATTGATTGAATTCTTTAAATTTGATGAAGATGATATAGAATGTATCAATAAATACAAAGCTCGTGGTGAAGGTAAATTAACTAAAGAAGAAATAAACTATTTTATTAAGTTCAATATTAATAACTATATTACTAAAGAAGAAGTTACAGAAATTAAGAAGGCAATAACATTATGTAATATATCTAGAGAAGATAAAAAGACACGTGGTAAAAAAAAGAAAGGCGGCAGCAGAAAGCCCCATCGCGTCACAAGAAAAATAAGACGCTCGTAAACTCCCCTCACACACTTGTATCATGACTTCATATACTTTATGAAATTATGATAAATTACACATATTTACCTCTAAACACAAGACCACGCCAAATACGCATTCAGAGTCCAGGCGAAAGATATCCAGGCCAGATACGGTGCGAAGATCCACTTATTTTTAATAAACATAATACATTTCACGGCCACGGCAATCATACATGTGAGTAAAAGGAGGGCTAGTCGGACATTGTATGTAAAGGCCGGAACCCAGCACAGATTCAGTGCGAGGCCGAGGAGTAGATAGTTCCTGGATTCCTGTGAGTTCCATTCCATATACAGCACAATGGCATACAGCGCATATAGGATAGGCCACACGATGCGGAATACCCCTGAAGGAGGTTGCCACGGAGCTTTTCCGCATTTGTCATACCAGGGTGCTGTTTTCGCCATCGTCTGCTCTACTATAGGCGACCACGGCAGGAAGATTGTATTCCACGGATCCGCTTCTAACAAATTCGTTAAAAATTGGTTAACCGGCATAAATAAATAGCGTGTCTAGAATGTTCCTATATCTTGCTACATCTGCCTTCTACAGGCTTCTCTATATCGTAAAACTCGGTATGACTGAAGACCTTTATGGGCGTAGAAGCACATATAAGACAAGTTGTCCCCCAGGTCTAACGCCTCATTCTCACGATATTGACTATGATGCGGTATGGGAGACAGATGCACTAACAAGAGATGATTTGTTTCATTATGAAGACATTCTTCATAATCAATTCATCAAGTGGCGTATGATGCGTAGCATTCCAGGTGATTCTGAGTGGTTTGATTTCAAGGGTCATTCGCCATTGGAGATTGTTAGAGAGTTTATGAAGACAATGCCTTGGGTAAAGCGTGAAGTTTCTCTTTCTGAAATCGCTCCCCTGAAGCGTCTTTCACGCCAGTTGCGTAAGCAACACGCTAAGAATACAAACTTTCTTCGCATTCCTACGAAGCGGAATGAGGTTCTAAATGAGATTCAAGAGCCAGTTATTCAGGCTATTCAACAATTCATTCTAAATGTCCTGTTGTTTGCTGGATTCGTTATTGCTCCTTGTGGATCTGGAAAGACACGAATGACTTGTAATGGAATAAAGGGACAGAAAAGGGTCATTATCTGCTGTCCTTCTAATCAGATTCAGGGTCAATGGGCTTCTACGCTTATTACTGAAGGTGTATTTACAAAGAAGGAGATTCTTACTATGGGTTCTTCCAACAATGGAACTACAAACCAAGGTACTATTCGGACATTTATGCAGCAGGATACTTATTGTGTAATTACTACCTATATGTCATCCAATCTACTTGTTGATATTCTTACGAATGATACTCAGATTCTTGTGCTTGATGAGGCTCATCATTTGGGTGGCATTGTAGGCAAGGAGGATGAGGGTGAAGGTAAGACGCGTAGGCTTATGATGAAGGCAACCGAATTACAAGTAAAGAGACTATCTCTTACATTTACCCCACGCATTGTCCGTAATGATGAAAACCTTGATATGGAGTATGCTTCAATGGATGATACTAATATCTTTGGTTCTCAAATTGCTGAACTAAAAATCAGAGACCTTATTCGCAAGGGTGTACTTCCTGATTACCGTATATGGTCTCTTCGTGATTCTTCAAAGAAGGGAACTGGTATTCTTGGTAAGGCTAATTTAATTCTTGAGGCTTGGGAAGCAAAAGAAATGGTTCGTAGTGTAGAAGAATACATTCTTCATCATCTTATTATATTTACAAGAACTGGAGAAGGTGGAGATAAAGAAGCAATTGAATTAGAAAAGTGGTTAAATGATAATGTGGAAGATGATACTGTTATTCTTCGTGCAACATCTTCTAATATAGAATCTGTTATCAGGAAATTTAATGAGGCAAAACGAGCCATTATTGTGAATTGTAAGGTTCTTGGTGAAGGTGTAGATATTCCTATTGCGAATTCTGTAGCAGTCACTTACCCGAAGCATTCAAGGGGTGAAATTACACAGATGCTATTACGGGCAGGTCGTTGGTATGATGGTAAGTCTGTATTTCACATCCTTCTTCCAGTCCTTGACGACGATGATACGTCAGGGTTTGAGGATGTACTTACTGCCCTTGCTTCTTGTGACGACCAGTTGCGCGATGAGGTGATTCTTCGTGCAACAAAACCAGGGGATGGCGAAATGAAACCACAAACACCTGGAGATCCTGGTGGTGGAGCAGAATGTATTATGATTGATGATTATGATGGCTCTGACCCTGATGAGATACGAAAGTGCTTTGTCAATATTAGAAAGAATCTATTTCCTTCAAGAGAGAGTAAGCGTATTCAAGAACTGTGTATTGATAAGGGGATTGACACAAGCATTGAGTATTCTATGACTCTTCGCACACAGATGCCTGAACTACCTGAAGATCCAAAGCCGAAAAGTTCCACCTGGTATGACTATCTTCATCCTGGACTTGTAGAACGAATTCAAGTTCAAGCATTTGTGAAAGATGTTCTTGAGCCGAATGCCCTTCGTGTAGGACACAAATATGACGAGTGGCTTGGAGTTCAGCCTTCTGATATTAGAATGAAACTTCCTTCTGTCCAACATATAAATGATGGATACTTTGGCACAGAGTACACCAACTATAATGTTCTTCTTGAGAAGTTTGGTAAGAAGGTTTCTGGCGGTCGGCGGTGAAATCTCCCGGTTCTCATTTCAAAATCAAACCCTATTTTTTTGAAACGGGCTAAAGATATTTTAAAATGTTTATATAGAATATAGAAAATGCCACCCTTCGCCTCAAAAATTGACGCCAGTTGTTCCACCGAAACCAAGTCCCAAAGTAGGATAATGGCATCTGTAGAAGCATTCAAGTCTGCAGTTGTTCGTATTCGTGACATCCTTCGTTTAGAAGCGATTACTGGTATGGACTCCATGCGACACATCTGCCTTTACCTTCTGAGTCGGTATATTACTCGTGCAAAGGTGGAATCGCTGGAAGTCCCTGAAGAGTTTGCGTGGGAAACTCTTCTTGAGACGGCACAGACAAAGAAGGCTGGTGTACAGAAGGCATTGGACTGCTTCTACCACGCTGAGGAAGATTGTTTGGTTCGCCACTTTGACCGCTTGTTCGGCACCGACAAGTTCTCCTTTGACATCAAGACCCCTCAGAAGCATAAGGAGATTCTGGAAATACTGAATCATGTGAATATGGCTGATGTGAATTTCCAGATGGATATCCTGGGTTTAGTATATGAACTTCATCTAAAAAAAGGGTCTGCTCCTCCGCGAGACCTTGGGCAGTTCTTCACAGATCGCTTCATCTGTGAGTATATGACGGAACTCTGTAAGCCTGGATTCAAGAGTCCTGGCGTTCCAGAGTCCATCTGTGACCCCACTATGGGCACAGGTGGATTATTGACTGCACCTATCAAATATTTCAAGAAGCATCACGCCGACAAACCAATTGACTGGACTATTCAGCAAAAGGAGATTCATGGGTGTGATCATGACATTAAAGTTGCTGGTTTTGCCCGCCTCAATCTCTTCATGGAGATGGGTGGAAATCGTACAACAAATCTTCTAACAAAAAATTCCCTCTATGGTGATTTGCCCCAGACAGGGTACGATGTCATTCTGGCGAATATGCCGTTCGGTCTCAAGGGCATTACGCACGCAGAATGCTGTGAGCGCGTGAAAGCCCTCAAGATTCGTGGCACAAAGTCAGAACCTCTATTCCTTCAACTTATGATGGTCTCTCTCAATCGTGGTGGGCGTTGTGCGGTTGTTGTGCCTGATGGTATGCTTGTAAATGGTTCATCTTGCCACGATGAGACGCGTAAGTATCTTCTTGACCACTTTGAACTCAAGCGCGTCATCAAGATGAAGGGTCAGTTCTTTATGAATACTGGTATCCAGCCTTCTATTCTCTTCTTTGAGAATACTGGTAAGCCAACTTCTGTTGTAGAGTTCTGGGATGTTATCAAGGGGGCAAATGGCGATATTGAGGAGACGATGATGCTTTCTGTACCAAGGGCGAAGTTTGATGAATCTTGCTCCTTTGATATGCGTCGCTATCAGGAGGTTAAGGCTGCTGCGAATCCTGCTGGGTTTCCTATGGTGAAGTTAGAAGATATAATTAAAATCATTGGTGGAAAACGTCGTACAATTCAGGAAGCAACTGAAGATGGTGAATATGACTTTATAACCTGCTCTATTATGGGAACATCTCGGATTAATGTTGCTGATTTTACTAAGGAGGCAATTATCATTAACGCAATTAATGGCAGTGGTAAATGTCGTCCATACTATTCCAATAGATATTCAACTACTACTAACAATATTCACTTCACGCTGAAGGATGACTGTAAAAATGTAATTTTAAAATATGTATACAGATATCTGGAACTAAATAGTAACTTGTTAGAAGAGGGGTTTAATGGGGGTAATCAAAAGAAAATTGGACAAGAATATATAAAAACAATAAGTATTCTCCTGCCTCCCATTGAAACCCAGCAAGAAATCGTCGCAACCCTTGACCGTATCTATGCACCAGGCACGACTGAACTTGCTGAGACCCTCAAACTAACCGATAAGGCGATGGATCTTGTTCTGGCGGATCCTGGCGGTGCTTCACTTGAGCCTATTGTGGAGGCTCAGCGTCTTATGCGAAAGTCGGCACAGATGGTGGCAGATGTCAAGGCACAGATGGTGGCTGTTGTTAAGGCATCTTGCTCTAAGGGTGCTGATAAGCCACTTGCCGAAGTATGTAAGACTAAGATGGGTTTCCCATTCAAGTCATCTGATTATACCACAGAAGGTCTGATTGTTGTTAAGCACAACAATATTACAGATGAAGGTTATGTGAAGGTTTCAAAGAAACAGGACTATATTCCTTCAACAGGTCAGACAGAAGACTATAAACTTGTTGTAGGTGATATCGTAGTTAGTATGGACTTTGATTGTGGCAAGGTAGGGAAGATTGTAGAATCTGGCTGGGTTCTAAATCAGCGTGTTTGTCTTATGCGAACAAATACAGAGACTCTTTCACAGGAGTATCTATATTGGCTACTTCGCTTTGGGGGGTTTTATGAGACGATGCAGTCGCTTCATACTGGCACAACTATCAAGCATATTGGCGGGAAGGATATTGATAAGGCGGTTCTCAAAGTGCCTTCTATTGAAATCCAAACTCAGACCCTACAGCGACTGAATGCCCTTCAGATTCAACTATCATCTCTTGAGAACCTTGGTAAGCAGGCAGAGGACAACGCCCGTTTCATCTTAGATTCTTACCTAAATACTGCCTGATATGATTACCTATAAAGATGGCTTCTCAATACGACAATAATAAAACAGAAATAGTTAGAAATATTACAGCCCAAAAGGCTATTTACAAATATCGTATTTTTATGTACTCTCTTAATAAAGATATTAGACAGCAGTGTTTTAGAATAACAAAGGAGTTTCTTGATAATGAATATCATAATAACACAACTATTACAACAACTGAAAGAGAGCGACTTTTGAATCTTATAAATTATTGGCAATGGAATGATTTTGATGGGAATTCTACAAACTGGTGGTCTGCATTATCATTCAATCACTCAAAGAGCCTTTCTCTTATGACAGTTATTCATATGTGGATTGATGACATAAATACTTTTGACACAGAAGTATTTGAGACATCAACGGATGGCGTTCGCTGATTCATATACTCCATTAGATGCGTGCTGGTCTTTACAAAGACACTCGCTTAAAAATTGAAACGAGGCAGGCCACCTTTTTTAGGTCCCCCTCCAACAATGTACGGCCCTTGGACTATCGGAAAATGCCTTTACAGCGGTGGCGAGAACAAGGTGTATGAGGCCACCTGTCCTGAGCTTGACCAAGGGAAGCGCTGGCTCTTGAAAATTCAGCCAAACAAGGGCTCGGATGAGCTGGGGCTTCTGCTTGCGATGAAATCCGAGATGGAGCCTGCGAATATGATTGAGATGCCAGACTCGCCCTATCACAAATTCGGCATGACACCCGAGTCCGTGTGGTATGCCATGCGTCAATATGACGGCCACGTGTGCCGTGTTGCTCACAAGCATCTGTGGCGCAAGATAGCAGTTGCGTGCCTAGAGTTTGTGCGCGATCTTCACAAAGAGCACGGGCGTGTTTATCTGGACTGGCGCCCTGAGAACGTGCTCGCCGACGGTGAGGACAAGTTCATCGTGGCTGACTACGCCACGGTGGGATTCGTGGATTCTAACAAGGTGCGAAATGCATCCATGTATGCGCGCTGGTACTACATGTCCAAGGGCGCTGATCCCGACCAGTCGCTCTATGCCTGGAAGACGGATCTGGTCGCCATTGGCTATATGCTCATCCGACTCACGACCGACAAGGATACGAGCATCTGTACGGAGATCATTGAGAGGCGCAAAGGTGAGAGGGAGAATCACAAGTCAATGCGTGCCTTGGCCAAGGAGCGCGATGCGGTGATGTACGAGGCTGCGAATTCGGTGTTAAAGGAGTATTTGGATGTGGTGGGGGAGCTCAAGTGGTCGTCGTGGTCTGCGCCCCCGTACAGTTTGTATTCTCGGCTGATCGCGCTTTTCAAAGAATTGTAAATTCAATCGGCAAATATTTATTTTAATCTTTATTTAGTATGGGTTCAGGAAGAAGGACCCGTAAGCGGAAAATACGCAAATATAAACAACGGGGTGGAAATGTTTTACTTTCCTCCTTGGTTGCAGAGGGAAATCCCATAGTGCCTTTTGTATTGGCGATTATTGGTTTAGGAGCAGGGGCTGTGAATGAGTTTTTTTTGAAAAACGGTAAATTGCCTACATTCGTTAAACAAGAAAAACCTCCTCCTCCTGTCGCCACTGCTCCTGTCGCCACTGCTCCTCCTTTGCCTCCTGCTCCTCCTTTGCCTCCTGCTCATTTGCCTCCTGCTCCTCGTGTAGCCACGACTCCTGCCCCTTTGCCTCCTGCTCCTTTGCCTCCTGCTCCTCGTGTAGCCACGACTCCTGCCCCTTTGCCTCCTGCCCCTTTGCCTCCTGCTCCTTTGCCTCCTGCTACTACGGGTATGATGCCCATACGAGAAAAAATAGAAAGAATGAAGGAAGCATCTAATATTCCATTAGGTTACATTAAAACAATAGCATGCCCAAGTTGCACATTTAAGAATCCTGAAGGATTCACAAGCTGTGAAGTATGTGGTCGAAATCTTATGAAAAAAGTAATAAATATAAAAAA
>Ga0114969_10001556_pt1 | contig 19448 bp, 35 predicted proteins | sample M_130807_MF_Meta_FD_87316 | JGI IMG/M metagenome (GOLD analysis project Ga0114969, IMG submission 87316) | Freshwater microbial communities from Lake Montjoie, Canada to study carbon cycling - M_130807_MF_MetaG | ecosystem: Environmental > Aquatic > Freshwater > Lake | place: Lake Montjoie...
AAGAACGTGCAGCTTGCCAATTGCTATGGCCCTGCTGACGAGACTTTGGCCGGCACTCCTGTCCCGGTCGGAACGAAGGTCATTACCCAGGCTCCGGTCGGCGCTAGCTATCCGGTTGGTGGACCGTTGCCGTGAAACAGGGGGTCGCAGAGATCTCTGTTGGCGGCACGCTGATGTCGTCCATGCTGTGGATCGATCACCTCCATACCATCACGGCCATTGGCGGGGCAATTACGGCGGCTACCGGGGCCATAATCGGCATTGTGGGTGTCGTGCGAATCGTGTTTAGCAAGCGTGCAAATTAACCAGATCATCTCGGATCTGGAGCGGGACGAGGGCGTCCGGCTCAAGCCTTATCTTGATACGGTCGGGAAAACGACAATTGGGGTTGGCCGGAATCTGACTGATAACGGCATTACCGCCGCCGAGGCCAGGGTGCTGTTGCAGAACGATTTGTTTCGAGTTGCGAACGAACTTGACCGGGTAGCGCCCTGGTGGCGCGAGATGTCTCAGTTGCGCCAGAACGCGCTGGTCAACATGGCGTTCAATCTTGGTATGCCGCGCCTTCTGACGTTCAAGAAGATGATGCTTGCCTTGGAGAACGGGAATTTCGAGACTGCCTGGGCCGAGGCTATGGGGTCTAAATGGGCGGCTCAGGTTGGCGAACGGGCTAACCGAATTGCCGATTCTTTCATAAAGGGCTGATATGTTTGGGATTGACGATGCTATTGCCGCTGGCCTCAAGGTGCTGGACAAGTTTATCCCGGATCCTGCCGCCAAAGCTGCTGCGGAAGCTGCCTTGCGGGCGGATTTCATGGCTGCTGATCGGGCGCAGATGGCCATCAACCAGGTTGAGGCTGCTAGCGGAAGCCTGTTTGTAGCCGGCTGGAGGCCCGCCACGGGGTGGCTGTGTGTTCTGGCACTGGGGTGGCAGTTTCTGGTTTCCCCGGCCCTGACATGGCTCCTGGCGGCTTCTGGGGCCAATGTCCTGCCGCTGCCCATGATGGATGACTCCACCATGACCAATCTGCTCTATGCGTTGCTTGGAATCGGCGGGTTGAGAACCATTGATAAGGCGACCGGGAACGCCACTGGCAGCATAGTCAGTGGGTTATTCAAGCGGTGATCATTTGCAGCCCTCATCAACCCAGTTGGCAAACATGACGAAGGTGTTTCTGCCGTCCGATCCTTGTGTGTAATGGCCCGCCCATTCGCGAGCCTTCTCAGAAATTTTATTACGATCTTTGCTCAATTCGCCCACTTGATTAAGCAGGTTGTTCTTTTCCGAAATGAGACGCTTAACGGACGCTGGCACCAGGGCATTACCCATAATGCACGGGTCACAGTCGCCGCAAGCGCCGCCGTCGCCAACGACTGCGCCAGTCACGCAACAGGTCGGGATTTCTCGCGGTGCGCCGTCCATCTTAGAACCTTCTAAAGTTGCGGTCACGACGCGCATCCAAAACGGCGGCGAAACTCAAGGGTCGATGCATCCCCCGCCGCAGCCCCCGCCGCATCCCCCGCCGCATCCCACGCCGCAGCCCGCGCCGCATCCCACGCCGCAGCCCCCGCAGCAGCCCACGCCGTAGCCCGCGCCGCATCCCGCGCCGCCGCCCGCGCCGCAGCCAATTCGGCGGTCGTAGCCAAGCCGGCGGCGTACCGTTCCGCCACATCCAGCGCCGCCAGTGACCGCGCATCGGTCATCAGGTGCTGGACCTGCCGGGCGCACCAAACGGCGTACAAGCGCATCTCCCGTTCGTGATCCTTGACGGCGCGGAGACACCACAACGCATCTTCCAACCCGTTGCTGTCCAGAATTGTGATGAGGGACAACGGTTTATCGTCGGCCCTGGTCTTGCCAAGATGTTTCAGCAGCTTCGCCCAGCCATTTTCGCATGGTGAGTGCTTGCGGATGGCGGCTAGCGTCGTGGTCAGGTAAGCCGTGTCAGTCATAGCCCGGTTTTCCTGATGAACTTATCGTCCTCGTCCTGATCCCACTTGTCGATCAGCAGCAATGCTTTGATGATGACATCAAGGCTTTCGTTGAAATCGCTTCCCATCTCGATCTGCATTGACGCATCCTGACATGCTTCTTCTGCGTCGTTCAGCGTCTGGTCCATGGATTCCGGAAAATCGTCGCGCGTGATCTCTCGATACGCCTCGTCCAAAAGCACTTTGAGCGCATCGAGTGTTTTCTCAATCTGGGCTTCAAGAGTTGCCATTGTTGTCTCCTCTATTCAGTTAAGCGGACGTTTCCAAAATGTCGATGCCGTGAAGTGCTCTGACCAGCCGCTTCTTGATCCTGTAAACCGGCGTCAACACGCCTTTCACATCTTCCAGGATCATGTCGCCCGTTACCATGTCGCGGTATCGGAAATCGCCAACATAAGTGCCGATCTTTATTTTGGCCACTACCAGCAGCAAGCGCGGCTGCAGTTCGAGTCCTTCGATTGCCCCAGCTCGCTGGAGCAACAGAAGTTGAGTGTACCGCCGCGCCTCTGCCTTGCTGGCGAACGAAATGCCATCGACGATTGTTCGTTTTGCTCTGTATTTGTTCATTGGTTCCTTGCCTTGCGTTGCCATGCCAAGCCGCGCCCTGCCTTGCCTGGCCCCGCCTTGCCACGCCAAGCCCCGCCCCGCCGCGAGAATATTGGCCTCAGTAGTTCCTTGCCTTGCCATGCCCCGCCGTGCCTCGCCCTGCCAAACCGCGCCTTGCCTCGCCATGCCCCGCCTCGCCGCGAGAATATTGGCCTCAGTAGTTCCTTGCCTTACCAAGCCCTGCCGAGCCAAGCCCTGCCCCGACCGGCCCTGCCATGCCACGAGAATATTGGCCTCGGTAGTTCCTTGCCTTACCTTGCCTCGCCAAGCCGAGCCATGCCCAGCCCAGCCCCGCCGCGAGAATATTGGTCTCAACAGTTCCTTGCCTTGCTTTGCCAAGCCATGCCTAGCCCAGCCCCGCCTCGCCTTGCCCCGCCATGCCCCGCCTGGAGAATATTGGCCTCAGTAGTTCCATGCCTTGCCTAGCCCTGCCTAGCCCTGCCGCGCCTAGCCTCGCCCCGCCAGGGTTAGTTAAACGCTCGTTCGTCCCACTTCACCACCCGAAACGTGCCAAACGGGCCACGCTTCTCGGGCCGGAAATCACCAACACCAATCGACAGGCCCGCCTCGCTCAGAAGCTGATGAGCCATCTCCGGCGACAACAGGTTATCGTCAATGGTCATATCGAATTTAGCACCCCACAAATCGAACCTTGGCCGGTGCCGCATAATCCGGCCTTTGGTCGCCGGGATCGTGACGGGCCGAGAATCAACCTCAAAGTTCTTTGCCGGATTGCCATCGCCGTTCGTGATCGTGATCCGGTCACTGGTCATGCGGATGGCTGACGGCACGACAAAACGGAGGGTCTTGCGCGTCCCGACCGCCTTGTGGTTCGACCCGGCATTGCCCATCGCGTTTGGCATTGAGAACGCCGAGAAGTAAAACGTGCCGTCGTTTGGATCAATGTAGGCGGCCTTGGTCGCCTCTTCGCGAGGGTCGCGAACATTGACCTCTACCCGCCTCGTTGTTTTTGCCTTCTCGGAGTTTTCCGAAAACCGGTTTACCAGCAGTGACGTTACGCCACAGATTTCGATTGAGACTAGCTTCATAATTTGTTCCTCTTTGCTTGCGTTGCCTTGTTTAGTTCCTTGCCTTGCCTTGCCCCGCCCTGCCCCGCCCTGCCAAGCCCAGCCTTGCCGAGCCGAGCCTGGTAATGGTCAAAACGGAATATCATCATTTGGCATTGATGGCTTTTTCGGGCCATCGCCAAACTCTCTTGGCTCAAACAGGCTGACCGCGACACGGCCCTCCTTGTCAGGCAGCGGCATGGCGTCAAACACGATCTGACCGCCGCTTGAATCGTTTCTTGCCGGCCAGTAGGTACCGACCTTTATCCAATAGGTCTTGCCATCCTTACCGGGGCGTGGGGATTTCACTTCAAGGCGCTGATTCATGTTCATGGGGTTTTCTCCGCTATTAAGAGTTCAAGCTTTGCGTACTGGTTGCCATTATTTTGCGCCAACCAGTTGAGTCTGTCTGCATTGACAGCAGCCCATTCTTTGCGGTTCGCGGTGTCGAGCAATGAGAGCTTGCTCACCGATTCGTTGATCCATGCAATCATCCGCAGCGACGATGGATCTTCTTTCGGCGCGTCGGCATCCTTATGTATCGTCACGGGGTTGCGGCCCATTGCGCTTTCGGAATCGTCCTCGTCAGGACAGACGCCAGTAATGGCCGACAAATTATACCGGCGGGCATACGTCAAAACGGACCCGAGGGCCTGAGGGTCATTCTTGATGGGGTTCAGTGGATATTCACCGCGCATCCACTGGCCGCTGCTATGTGACATCTGCGTGATCAAAACGATGCCACCATCGCGCACCGCCGTCGTCTGCGTGATGGCCAGACCATTGGCTGGCCCAACTTCTTGCCATGCCGACCACACGCTCGCCAGATCGGCATAGCGGCTGCGAAAATGCGGATTCGTGCTGTCCTTTATCGCAGCTTTCAGCGTGCGTTGTGCTTTGGCTAGGGCCGCAGCTAGTTCGTTGATATGTTCTGATTGCATCATTTCGCCTCCTTAATGGTGAGCGTGTTGGTTTTGCTTCTCGACACAATGACGCCGTGTCCGCTGGCCTTGCCAACGTCAGACTCGACTAGCGCCTTGATGGACTCGGCTGCATCCTTGAACGTCTTCGCTGCCGCCTTGTTGTTGAGCCACTCGCCGGCAAACATCGCCCAACTGTTGCTGGTCGTCATATCGACCGTGCGCCACTTTTCGGGTGCCACCGGAACAGCAATCGACGGCATATCAACAGGCGGATGGTTGTTCGTCACGGCCAGCCAGAATGCCGCCTCGCGTTCGATCAAAGCGTCGGCATAGAACGGGTCCAGCGTGATTTCGACGCACTCCCAGTTGAGCGTGCCGATGAGTACGCTCAGGATGGCCTTGTTAAGGCCCGCGCAGAGCATGTTGTGTGTTAGCTGCGGCATGTAACGTGCCAGCACATCCGGCATCTTGCTGTATTGGTTAACGTGCTTTGCTTCCCAGACCGCATCGCCGCAGATGCCATCCAGATTGGCCCGCATGTACGGGATCGTCGCGTGGACTGACGACACCTCTGGCAGCTCGACGGTGCGTCCGGTTTGCAACGTGAACCAGTGGCGGTTCAGCGCCTCGGTATACTCGCCCATGATCACCGGCAGGATTCCTGACAGATCTTCCGGCTCCTCGCCCCGTTTTTCCCGCCACAGTTTTACAAGCCTCTCGTCGTCACCAGCCATGATGACGTTCGCGTCAGAGCCACCGATTCCAGTGCGCCGTGCCGCATGCCATGCGGTAGTTTTTGGTTTGATCATTTTGAGGTTTCCGTTTCCCGGCGGTTCGCCTCAACCATTGCGCGGACCGCCAAAACGGACTCGTTACACTTTTTAAACTGCGGGATATTATTGCGCAGCCACTGCAGTTGGTTTGGGCCGAGATCAACCGTGGCAGCGCGGTGCAGTTCGTTCAAATCGCTCATTTGCCATTCTCCTTTGTCATCAACCAAACACCACAGGCCATGCCGACGAGACAGGCGGCGAAGTACCAAAAGGGAAAGAGGATCATTATTCGTCGTCTCCTCCCTCGGGGTCTTTCCACTGACCGTTATTAAACCAATCCTCGCACCACTGTTCGTCCGGAGTCGGGCGGGGGAAATCGTCGTCTGCGTAGCACTTCACCGCAAGCTGACCAGCCAACAGGCAATTGTCACAGGCCGCGCCTTGCCAACGGCTCACCCGCTTGATGGTCGTGATCGGCACGCCAGCAGCGCGGAACAGCGACACCGGGTCGTTGTAAAGTTCTTTGCTCATTTTGTTTTCTCCTTAACGGCGCGGTGTGCGCCGGGTAAGCCACAATGGGGCAAAACCCTTACGGGGTCAACGGGATATCTCCCCTTGACTATGGCCAGCACCCTATTTACGTTTGGCGGCATGAACGAGCAAAGACTGCTACGCGCCATCGAGCGCCATTTGCGTGTAACCGGTGAAACGCCGTCAGCCTTTGGCTTGCGAGCCGTTAAGGACTCACATATCGTGTTTGATCTGCGCGAGGGCAGGGAAGTCCGCCGCGCCGTGCTAACGCGAATCATGCTTGCGATTGCCGAGACGCAGCGGGCCGCATGAGGGTGCTGGACCTCTTCAGCGGCATCGGCGGTTTAAGCCTTGGCCTTGAGCGGGCGGGCATGAAGACCGTCGCCTTTTGCGAGATTGAACCATTCCCCCGTGCGGTAATTCGCAAGCATTGGCCCGAGGTACCGATATATGAAGATGTCCGCACCCTCACAGCCGAGCGATTGGCAACAGACGGAATTGCCGTTGATGTCATCTGCGGCGGATTCCCCTGCCAGGACATATCGTTCGCCGGACTCGGCGCGGGCCTCGCTGGCGAACGGTCGGGACTATGGCGCGAGTACGCCCGTCTTATTGGCGAGATTAGACCCCGTTTCGTCATCGTGGAAAACGTCGCAGCATTGCTTAGTCGAGGGCTTGGCGACGTACTCGGAGACTTGGCCTCGTTCGGGTACGATGCAGAGTGGCATTGCATTCCAGCTTCCGCCGTTGGTGCCCCTCACCGCCGGGACCGCCTTTGGGTCGTGGCCCACCCCAACGAGTCGGGACCACAAGGACTCTGGAGTAAATGTGGATTGGCAGAAAGTCTCCAAGAAATCGAAGCTGGCGGGGCGCGTGATGTGGCCGACGCCACAAGCTGGGGATTCGCGGGCCACCTATCGCAAGACCTCGCAAAATCAATTCATGCTGACTCATGCGGCGGGAGCATCGGAAGCCAATGGCGCATTGAACCCGATGTGGGTCGAGTGGCTTATGGGGTTCCCTCTCGGGTGGACCGACTTAAAGGCCTAGGCAACGCCGTCGTCCCGCAAATCCCGGAAATGATTGGCCGCGCCATCATGCAACAGATGGCGGCATGAGCGAACAGATCGACCTCCTGTCATGGCGTCCGCCGGAGCCGCCCAAGTATTTCGGTGTTACATTCAACGCCACCCGAGACGGCAAACGGCTTAACGAGCAGTGCCAGCGCGTGCATGACGTAATGATTGACGGGGTAGAGCGCGGCCTGAAGCAGATTGCCGGGCTGACGGGCGACCCCGAGGCGAGCGTATCGGCGCGATTGCGGGACTTGCGGCGGTACGGGTTCACGGTTTCCAGGCGTTACGTCGAGCGCGGGCTTTGGCTTTACCGGGTGAGCAAGTGAGCGCCCTCATCACCCGTTGTGCGGATCTGACCGGGCTTTCAGAGGCCGACATATTGGGCCGCAGCCGCGACCCTCGCCTGGTGCGGTCCCGGTGGGCCGTTGCCCTCGCATTGCGCTGGCGGGGCGAATCCTTGCCAGCAATCGGCCTCGTGTTGAACAAGCACCACACGACGATTCTAAACGGCTTGCAGCAGGGCGAGGTAAAGCCGGAAGTGCTGGCCCTGGCGGCGGTAATTCATCTGGAGAGCGGGACGATCAACTAATGGGCCGAATCCGCACTATAAAACCGGAACTGCCGCAGTCGGAAAGCATGGGCCGGGTGAGCCGTGAAGCCCGCCTGTGCTTCATCATGCTCTGGACGATTGTCGATGACGACGGGCGCGCTCGCGGCAACTCGCGAATGCTCGCGAGCCTTCTCTACCCCTACGATGACGATGCCGGCGCGCTGATGGGCGGCTGGCTTTTTGAATTGGAAACAGAAGGCTGCATCACCCGATATCAGGTTGCTGGAGATTGGTACCTAGAGATTGAAAACTGGCGCAAACACCAGAAAATAGACCACCCTACCGGTAGCAGATTACCACCTAAACCGGCCATCCTCGCTAGTCCTCGCGAGGATTCGCGAAGCCTCGCTCCTGACCTAGGACCTAGGACCAAGGATCTAGGACCAGTACCTAGGACCAGTACCAGTACCAGTACCAAGGACCAAGGACCAATATCGGCGCATGAAGCGCTGTTTAATGATTTCTGGAAGGCCTATCCGCGAAAGAAGGGCAAGGGCCAGGCCGAGCGTGCTTGGACAGCTGCCATCAAAAGCGCTGCGCCGGAGGAAATCATTGCTGGACTGTTGCGGGTGAAGTGGCCGAGCGAACCTAAATTCATCAAGCATCCCGCGACCTGGCTAAATGGCCGTTGCTGGCTTGACGAGCCGGACCCGTTGTCAAACCGGGAAGCCAGCTTGGCCGTGCTTAATCAAATTATTGGCGGAGAAGTTCATTGAACGAAATAACCACCCAAAAACAAATGCCGACAGCCGCCGCAAGGCTGGTTCAAGCAATCATCAACTGGTTTCCCAAGGCCGAGCCGTCAGCCGACTGGACGAAACAGGCCACCATCACGCTAGCCGCCTATCCGCTGGACGTTCTCAAAGCCGTTCACCAGCAGGGCCAGCTGGAGTTTCGCGGCTTCCCGAGCATCCCGGCGCTGGCGCAGCTTGCCAACCGGGTAGCCGGTGACTTGCACCCAAAACAGGAAAACGCTGCGGACCACCCGTGGCTGCAATGGGACCGCAAGGCGCAGGAATTGGCGCAGGAAGCGCATAAGCTTTCCGGCTTGCCAAGCTTCTATCCTGGTTATGCGGATACGCTCATGTCGTTAACCAAGCTGGCTTATGGGGCGATAAAAGCCAATTGGGAACGCAGGGGCAGGGCGGACTGCCCGAAAGTTCCAAGCGCCATCGACCTGGTGGCCCAGATCGACGGCAGATTCCAGCCGAGCGGTTAAGGCTCCGGCGGTTGCCAGCGCGGGACCGGCTCCGGCCAAGCTACGAGATGCTGCAAAAGCACGCGAACGAGGACCGCCGCCGCCCCCGGTATCCGGCTCTCCCCGCTCTCCCACCTCGCCACCGTGCGGGCGCCATTCAGCGGTTTCGCTTTGGACCCCAGCCCAAGTTGTTTTGCCAAAGCACCCTGCGACAGGCGGAGGTGGCGGCGAGCCTCTTTCAATTCAGCGGGCGTCATGAGTTTAGCCATTCGTCGAAAGATTTCGGGAACGGTTCGGGCGTGTTGGCCAGATAGATTTCATAGCCAACGTCCAGCCGAGTCTTTGGCCTGTCGTCCAGGTCCAGCGTGTTAGCAAAAACCACTAAATCCCGCCATGCGGTTTCAAAATCGTTCATTTTATAAGCCCCCCTATGCCGCTAAGGCGATGCGCGGAAATTCGCCGAGATACCTAGCCGCCTTGCTGGCCGCGCTGGCGGCGGTGAAGATGGCCTTATTGTCAGTTTTCAGAACGGCAATCCAGGATGCCAGATATTGCGCATGGTCCAGGCGCGGTTCTGCCGAGATGCCAAGCTCTGCGCAGAGAAACGCCGCACCTAGTTCCGCAATCAATTCCTCTGCAGCATAGGCCTGATCTCCGAAACGCTTGCCTAGTTGCCGGTCCAGACGGCTAGGCGCACTAGTCCAATGCGTTAGCTCGTGCAGCAAGACGCTGTAATACGCCTCCGCAGACTGGAAATCCGCCAGTGCCGGGACGCTGATCCGGTCAGCGCCGGGAATGTAAAACGCACGGCCAGGACTGTGTGCAATGCGTGCGCCAGTCGCCGCAACGAATGCGTCCACACTCGCAAGACGTTCAGCCAGCGACACCGCCGCCGCTTCTGGCTCGACATAGCCGGAAACCTGCGCGGCAGAAAATACGGCAGACGTTTTCAGAAAAACCGGACCCTTCGTCCCCGGTTCCGCCCCTTCCTTTGGCGCGATGGTCCCAATATAGCAAATCGAGGTTGACCGCTCGCCGGCCATGACTTGGGCACCGATGCTGGACCATTGGCGATAGGTTGCCCAGGTGTTGCTAGGTTGACCGCTCGCCCAAAGGTTAAGGACGTTGACCCCTTGGTAAGCGTTGCCGGTAATTTTATTGCGCGGCATGCCGGACCCGTTGGACCATGGGGTTTTGAAAACGCCGGGGTTGTTCTCAAGCATGGTGATGATCTTGGCGGTAACTTCGTCATAGATATTGCGTGTCATGGCTCACACCTCCTCGTTTTCTGCCGCGTTTTCGGCAAGCATGGCGTCGTACTCTGCGTCGGTCCACACCGTGATGTAATCGGTCTCCCAGAACCCGCATTCAATGACCTTCAGCGCGATATCGCGGGATGCCAGGGCGAGGTCATCGTTATGCGACGAAATCACCGAGCGGGTGAGGCCCCCTTCGCCGCACGTGGAATTGCGACTGAACTGGCTCACCATTAGGCAGTGTCCGCCGTCTTTGTCGCGGCGAATTTTGTAATCGTAGACAAGCGCAAAACCCTCACCATCGTAAGACAGCAGGAGGTCGGCGGCAGCAACGGCCGATTGATAACGATAAACGCTGTCTTGAATTGTGATCGTATACATGGCTCAGACCTCCTCGTTTTCTGCTGCATCCTCGGCAAGCATGGCGTCGTAACCTGCATCAGTCCACGCCATGATGCTGTCGGATTCCCAATGGCCGGAGCGAAGCACCTTCAGCGCGATGTCGAGACAGGCGCGGTCAAGGTCGTCCTCGACCGAGTAAATAACCGACCGGGTGAGCGGAAGTCCGCCGCACGTAGAATTGCGGCTAAAAACGCTAGTCCACAGCCAGTGTCCGCCGTCTGGCTCGGCGCGAATCTCATGTTCGTAGCCGTCGTATGACAGCAGCAGGTCAGCTGCATCGATGGCCGATTGATGGCGGTGGACCGTGCCGTGGATCATGATTGTGTACATGTTCAGCCCTCCCCGCCGGTAGCCTTGAGGATGGCCGCGTCAGTTGCCGCCATGAAGGACACGTCGCCCGCCGCATAGTTATTGCGAGCGAATTCCTGCCATTCCTGCAGCGCTGCCAGCAGACACGGCGCTGCCGCCATCAGCCGAGCGTTAGCCTTGCGTTCGCTGATTGGAGTTTTGACGTTGGCCCATAAGTCGGTGGCTTGCCCGATCAGGCCCTGAAACTTGTCAGTGTTGTCGCGGATGCCCTCGCCGCACTGGTGCCAAGGTCCGGGGGTGTGCGCGGTCTTTTTTACGGTCGGGTTTTTCATTTTCGGTCTCCATGTTGGCGCGGCGGGTGCCGGCGCAGTGACAACACCCTAGAACGACATTTTGTCGGGACCTATGGACAAATTGTCGCACCCCCGCCGCACTGGCTCGCTCTTGCCGCCAACGTCGCCCGCCGCTATGGCCACGCTGCCCGTTAAATGCCCGCTGGGCGCTATTCGGGTCTGCCATGCCGGATTGTACCGTCAGCTAGCCGATAGGGCGTGGCGGGGCTTAAAACGCCTTGCACGGCCAGGGCGCTAGGCTTAGTGTTGCCCGAATTGGCAACATCACATGGCGCGGTCATGCCGCTGACGATTGAACATCTGGGTATTGATAAACTGATTCCTTACGCCAGGAACAGCCGGACGCACGCAGAATTCCAGGTCGCCCAGATTGCAGCCAGCATAAAAGAATTTGGCTTTACGAACCCTATCCTGATTGACGGAAGAAACGGCATCATCGCTGGCCACGGTCGGGTTTTAGCAGCTCGTAAGTTGGGCCTGTCGTCGGTGCCGTGTATTAGCTTGCCGGACCTGACGGAAGCCCAGAAGCGGGCTTATGTGATTGCAGACAACAAGCTGGCACTGAATGCAGGATGGGACGATGCGATGTTGGCAGTCGAACTGGCTGATCTTCAGGGCATGGACTTTGACGTTGGGCTGACCGGCTTTAGTGCCGACGAGATTAGCGCCCTGCTGGCCCCACCTGGCACCGTGGGCCTAACGGACGAGGATGCCGTACCCGAGGCCCCGGAAATCCCGGTGACCGTGCTGGGCGATGTGTGGTTGATGGGCAATCACCGGCTGATGTGCGGCGACAGCACCAGCATCGACGCCGTCGAAACCCTGATGGCAGGGCAGAAGGCGGACATGGTGTTTACCGACCCGCCGTACAGGATGGACGCCACCGGAGGTTCGGAACAGCCTATTGGCCGCGCTGCCGCAAAACTGGGTGAGGCTATCGCGCACCTTTGCGAGTTTGACCCTGTTGCCTTTCTTGCAACGCTTCCTCTTGTTTTCCCAAAGGGGAAGATGAGCGCGTACATATTTTGCAACAAGGACTTAGTACCGGACTATCTGAACTGGGGGGTTCAAAACGGGTACGCTTTCAACATCCTTTTTTGGAAGAAGCCGAACGCAATCCCGCTTGGCGGTCAATTCCGCCCAGACATGGAGTACCTGTTAGTTTTCAGAAAGTCCGCCATCTGGAACAACGGCGTCGCAGGTGTTTCGTATTCTAAGCTGCTTGAGTACGGTCGTGAAAACTCGACGCCGCACCCGACAATGAAGCCGGTGGCAATGATCGAAAACCAGCTTTTAATTGCATCTAACACAAAGTCTACGGTGATGGATTTCTTCGGCGGTTCCGGCTCCACCCTAATCGCCTGTGAGAAAACCAAACGCCGCGCTTTCCTGATGGAACTCGACCCGAAATACTGCGACGTAATTGTCAAGCGCTGGCAGGAATTTACCGGCAAAACAGCCACGCTAGAGTCAACCGGCCAGCCGTTTTCGCCCGCTAAACTGGCAGCATGATTGGCGCAATAAAAGAAAATGGCCCAGGCACCTCATAAACCATCCGAGAAAACTCGCCAGCAAGCGCAGTCCGCCGCCGGCCTGGGTCTGCCGCACGACCAGATCGGGGCGCTGCTGGGCATCAGCGACGAGACGCTGCGGAAGTACTATCCGACCGAATTGGCCCTAGGTAAGGCACAGAGCAGCGCGGCGGTGGCCAAGACGTTGTTTAACAAAGCTCAGGCTGGCGACACGACCGCGATGATCTGGTGGACCAAGGCGCAGATGCGCTGGGCCGAGACCGTCCGGCACACTGGCCATGACGAAGGCCCGGTCCAGTTGGTGGTGCGATGGCAGAGCGACTGATCGACATCGCGTATAAACCGCGAGCGGCGTTTAAGCCGTTCCACGACCGCACGCAGCGCTGGGGGTGCCTGGTCGCACATCGTCGCGCAGGAAAAACACTGGCTGCAGTGAACGATCTCATACGAGCGGCTGTGACATGCACGACACCCAACGCTATGTTCGGGTTCGTGGCTCCTTACAGATCCCAGGCAAAGGCGGTGGCCTTCACATATTTAAAGGAATTCAGCCGTCCGATTTTGCAGAACAGCAACGAGAGCGAACTAGAAGTCACGCTCGTAAACGGTGCCCGCATTCGTTTGTTCGGAGCCGATAACGCAGACGCAATGCGCGGGTTGGGCCTTAGTGGAGTCTACCTTGACGAGTATGGGGACTTTCGTCCTAGTGTCTGGGGCAGCGTTATACGCCCAACGCTAAGCGACAACAATGGCTGGGCTACCTTTGGAGGGACTCCTAAAGGGCGCAATCAGTTTTACTCCATTTACGATATGGCCAGTCGCAACGATGACTGGTTCCTGTTGCGCTTGCCGGCATCAACGAGCGGCTTGCTCCCGCAGTCTGAGCTTGACGCTGTCCAGGCGCAGCTATCGCCAAATCAGTATCAGCAAGAGTACGAGTGCAGCTTCGAGGCCTCAATCCTTGGCGCCATCTGGGGCGATGAGATGCGGGACGTAACCGACACTGGCCGCATCACCGCCGTTGAATGTGACCCCGATCTGCCCGTCCACACGGCTTGGGACTTGGGCTACCGCGATGACACCGCAATATGGTTCTACCAGGTGCTGCGCGATGAAATACACGTGATCGACTATTACGCTGTGAGCGGCGCGACGGTATCCGACATTGCGGCGACGATCCTTCAGAAGCCTTACCGTTATGGCCGGCATCAACTGCCGCACGATGCGCGGGCCAAGACGCTGGCGAGCGGTGGCAAGTCGATCATCGAACAGCTAGCTATGCATCTTGGCCTTGGCAGCTTGGCCATTGTGCCTGATTTGAGCGTGCAGGACGGCATCCAGGCGGTGCGGACGATGTTGCCGCGAGTGTGGTTTGACGCTGAGAAGTGCCGCGACGGGATCGAGGCGCTGCGTCAGTATCAACGTGAATATGACGAGGACAAAAAGGCGTTTCGGCAGAGTCCGCGCCATGATTGGTGTAGTCACCCGGCGGATGCATTCCGCATGTTGGCCGTTGCATGGCGGCAGGAGCCCGCCCGTGAACGTCCTGTTGCCGAGCGCCCTTTGATTGTTGGCGAGCAGAACACGGCGACCCTTAACGACATGTGGGCGGCGCATGAGCGCAGTCATTCCAACCGAGCGAGAATTTAGGAGCATCGAATGTCTGGAGTAAGCAATCCCTATCGGTATCAGTATGAGACTGTCGCGGCTAGCGTCACGGGTCAGGTGCTTGGCGGCACGGGTGCCAAGGGTGATTATGTTCACCGGCTGATTATCAACACGATCACTGTTGCGAGTGCTGGTGTGACGTTGATTGACGGTGCGACGTCGATTGTCATTCAGACGGCGGCGAGTGCGGTGATTGGTGTTGATAGTATTGAGGTGAATGTGGCTTCGGCGTCTGGTGCGTGGTCAATTACGACTGGTGCTGGTGCGACGGTTGTTGCGGTTGGGGTGTTTAGCGCGTGATTAATCTTAACCAGCCAATGGGTGGTGCGGGTGATTTGATGTCGCCTGGCGGTGGCGATGCTGTTGCGGGTGGCCGGGGGTTTGGCGGTGGTTTTGAGGGCATGGATCAGACGTTTGGTCAGCGTGCTGGTGGAATGTTTGGCGGTGCGTTGGGTTCGGTTGCTGGTCCTGTTGGTGGTGCAATTGGTTCCGTTGCTGGTGGATTTGCAACGGGCAACAGTGCTGGGAGGTCGGTGGGTGGTGGGCTGGGTGGCGTTCTGGGTGGTGCGTTGTTTGGTCCTCCCGGCGCGGTTATTGGTTCATTTATTGGCTCGCAGATTGGGCATGCTATTTCGGGATCGAATACGCCGGGTTTAGCTGTGGATGCGGCGCGTGGGAACATGTCGGGTTATGACATGGCTGGCGCGAATGAGGCTAGCGCGGGGTCTGGCGCAACAGGGACTAACAGCGACACGGGCATGGGTTCTGGTTTTGGGTTTGGAGCTGATATGGGCAATGGTTATGCGGATGGTGGTGTTGTAGACCGGCTTGGTGGTCCTGATCCTGCTGGTGCTGATGATGGTTATGCGGCTTTGCAGCGCGGTGAATTTGTGGTGCCCAAGCAGATTGTTGATGCGCTTGGCGGGCCGGGTGGCATTACGCAGTTGTTGCTGGGTATTTTGCAGCAGAGGCAGCAGCAGCAACCCATGCCGATGAACCAGCCGCCGATGCCAATGCAAGCGGCGATGCAGCGGCCTATGCAGGAGCAGCCTCCAATGCCGATGCAGCAAGCGGCGATGGGTGGTCAGTGATTTATTCGACTGCCATTCTGGATTATCAGCCTGAGCAGTCGGCTGCGCTTGGACGCAAGACGCATCGTTCATGGTTGCCTGTTGCGTTGGGCGAGAATGTATCTGTTGGCCCGTTTGCCGTTGTCTTTGCGGGTGTAACGATTGGTGACGACACGCTTGTTGGCATACATGCGATTGTTCGTGAGGGTGTTTCGATTGGCAAATCGTGCATCATTGGCGCGAATTGTTACGTTGGTTATGGTGTAACGATTGGCGACAATGTGCGGATCAACGAGGGTGTCAATGTTACTGGCAACACTGTAATCGGGTCTGGCACGTTTATTGGCCCGCATGTGTCGATGGCTAATGACCGGCACATTGATGTGGTTAATTATGTTTATCGCTACAACATGATCAAGCCGCCTGTTATTGGCAAGAATGTTGTGATTGGCACGGGTGCGATTCTGTTGCCTGGTGTTGAGATCGGTGATGGTGCTGTTATTGCTGCTGGTGCCATTGTTACCAAAGATGTCCCCGGTGGCATGACCGTCATGGGCGTTCCGGCCAGGCTTAGGCTGCAACCATGATTATTGCGTCAACCTATGCGCCGCGCCGCGATCATCCAATGTGGCAGGATTATCGGCCATATCTGGCATTGCAGCGCCGCAGCGTGGAACGGTATGGCCATAGGCAGGTGGTTATTACCGATGCCGCCGGGGCGCTTGAAATGCCTGATTTTGATTGTTTTGTTGATACGACGATGCCGCATGAACTGATGCCGGCGCTGGTTCATGCTCAGGCTGATTTCCTTGGCGCGGATGGTTACGACGATGACATTGCGTTTATTGGCGCGGATGGGTTGCTTGGGCATGATCCTGCGACTTTGATGGATGGCAACTTTGCGATTGGCGTCACGGTGGATGCCGGGTTTATGGATTGTCATCTGAACACTGGTTTGATGCTGGTGGCGGCGGGTGCCAGGTCAAAAGCTGCAGCTGTGTGGGCGTTGGCGGCAAAGCATTGCGGTGATAACTGGAGCGACGATCAGCGGTCGTTGGCTGGTGCTTTGGATGTCCCGATTGAGCATGGTTTGTATCGGCGGCATTACGGGAATCTGTTGGTGATGCCGGCATTTATGCACAACGATGCGCCAACCGGTGTTGAGGATGGTCGCCGTCCGGTGATTGTCCATTTTCGCGGTCTACGCAAGGCGTACATGGCTGAATGGGCGGCGCGGCATATGGATTTAGTGGCATAGGAGCGGCGAAAATGAACAAGCCTGGGAAATGACAGCAGTATGGACGCGCAGTGAAGGCAAGAATCCGGCTGGTGGCCTTAACGCCAAGGGCCGTGCATCTTACCATGCGGAGACTGGTGGCACTCTCAAGGCTCCGGTCAAGGCCGGCGATAATCCGCGCCGTGCATCGTTTCTGGCCCGCATGGGCAACATGCCGGGGCCTATGGCTGAAAACGGTAAGCCTACGCGCCTGGCTCTGGCATTGAAGGCATGGGGTGCATCGAGCAAATCGGATGCGGTTGCCAAGGCGCGGGCTATTTCCGCACGCAACAAGGATTAGATCATGGCTGAGCCAGTAGCGACGGGTGTGCAGAAATACCTGACCATGATTGCCGCTTATGACAACGAGTTCAAAAAGTGGGAATCCCGCACGACCAAGATCATCAAGCGGTACCGTGATGATACCCGTAGTGCGTCTGGTAACGAAACGGCCAAGTTCAATATTCTGTGGAGCAACGTGCAGACGTTGATTCCGGCTGTTTATGCCAGATTGCCCAAGGCTGATGCCAAGCGCCGTTTTGGTGACAACGACAAGGTTGGCCGGGTTGCGGCGCAGTTGATCGAGCGGGCGCTGGATTTTGAGATCGAGCATTACCCTGATTTCCGCAATGCGATGAATTACGCCGTGCAAGATCGGTTTCTTGGTGGCCGTGGCGTTGCATGGGTTCGGTATGAGCCACATGTTCGGCAGCAGGATGTGCCGGAAGATGGTTTTCAGATAACTGATGTTGTCGAAAATGAAGGAGATGAATACGAGGATGTGGGTTCCTCCCCCGTGCGGTCCTCGTATCCAGCACCGGGCGGCATCATGGGCGGGTCGCCCGGTGCATTGCCTGGTGCTGCGATTTCACAGCCGGAAGCTGCTCCTGCGGCTTTGGCAAATGGCGCGGAAGGCCCGATGCCGGGTGCGGAAGATTTAACTGCCGGCCAGCAGGAAGTAGCCGAGGAGATCGACTACGAATGTGCGCCGTCTGATTACGTGCACTGGAAGGACTTTGGCCATTCAACGGCCCGGACATGGGATGAGGTGACTGCCGTCTGGCGTTGGGTCTATATGACCAAAGAGGCGTTGGTTGAGCGTTTTGGCGAGAAGAAAGCCAAGTCGATTCCGTTGGATTCCGGTCCTGAGCCGCTTGCCGGTTACAGCGGGACCAAACAGCGTGATAACACCCGCGCCAAGATTTGCGAACTTTGGGATAAGGAAGCCGACAAGGTTTACTGGATCAGCAAGTCATCGCCTGATTTTGTTGATGAGCGTGAAGACCCGCTTGATCTTGAGGGGTTCTTTCCTTGTTCCAAGCCGCTTTACTCTACGTTGACCAGCGACAGCCTTGTGCCGGTGCCGGACTTTGTTTTGTACCAGGATCAGGCGCAGGAGCTGGATATCCTGTCAGACCGGATTGATGGTCTGGTCAAGGCGTTGCGGGTGCGCGGGGTTTACGATGCGAGCCAGCCGGCATTGCAGCGGTTGCTGACTGAGGGTGACAACAACAGTTTGATCCCGGTCGATAAGTGGATGGCCTTTGGCGAAAAGGGTGGGCTGAAAGGCAGTATTGATTTGCTGCCGCTTGATACGTTGTCCAATGCGTTGATGCAGTGTTATCGCGCCCGTGAGGACATCAAGTCGCAGATTTACGAGATCACGGGCATTTCCGACATTATTCGCGGCCAGACGAGTGCTAGTGAAACCGCAACCGCACAACAGATCAAGGGCCAATATGCCGGTCTGCGGTTGCGTTCATTGCAGGATGAGGTGGCGTTGTTTGCCACCGAGATTATCCGGTTGAAGGCCCAGATTATTTGCACCAGGTTTCAACCGCAGACAATTTTGGAGTATGCCGCTGCCGAGCAGATGACTGACGAGGACAAGGCGCTGATTCCACAGGCGCTGGAACTGTTGCAGTCAGATCCGCTTAGAAGTTTTCGAATTGAGGTGGATGCCGACAGTCTGGTGCAGATTGACGAAAATCAAGCAAAACAGGACCGGGTATCGTTTTTGCAAGCCTTTGGCGGATTTCTGACACAGGCTTTGCCGATTGGTCAGCAGAGTCCGGAACTGATCCCAATGATGATTGGGCTGTTGAAGTACGGCGTGACGGCGTTTAAGGGCGCACAGGGCATTGAGGGTTTGATTGATACCGCACTGGATCAGATCAAAAACGCTCAACAGCAAGCTGCTGGACAGCCGCCTAAACCCGATCCTGAGATGATGAAGGCCCAGGCAGCGCAGCAAGCTGAACAGATGAAAGCCCAGATGTCTGCCCAGACCGAGCAGATGCGTGTCCAGGCTGATGTTCAAGCTATGCAAGCCAAGGCGCAGTTTGACGCGCAGATGCAGCAAGCCAAGTTGCAGTCCGACATGCAGATTGAGCAGATGAAGGCAAACCTGTCCGCGCAGCAGGAGGGTCAGCGTATGCAGCATGAGATGGCCATGAAGTCTCAGGAGGTGGCTGCGGCTGAACAGTTTGACCGCTGGAAGGCAGAACTTGAGGCTGCAACCAAGGTGCTAGTTGCCCGCATTGGCGCTAACCCTGGCATGGATATTCCGGCAATCGAAGCAACAAACGCCGCAAGCGACAAGATTACGGCGGAGTTGGGCAACCATGTTCGTGAAACCATGAACAAGATTGCCGACATGCAGAACCAGACCATGAACCAGATCAGCGGCGTTATGCAGGTTTTGGCGGCACCGAAACGGATTGTGCGAGGTGCGGATGGACGGGCAGCGGGTATTGAAGTCTTGCAATGAACGGTGGCTGGGATAGCGGAACATGGAATGACGCAA